>Ga0079992_129379_pt1 | contig 55825 bp, 59 predicted proteins | sample FaiFalFF_MnMetaG_3_FD_69197 | JGI IMG/M metagenome (GOLD analysis project Ga0079992, IMG submission 69197) | Freshwater microbial communities from Yellowstone National Park, Wyoming, USA - Fairy Falls B (FF_Mn_B) MetaG (SPADES assembly) (version 2) | ecosystem: Environmental > Aquatic >...
TGGCAGGCGCACCCGCCGCAGGGCGAGGCGAAACCCGACTGGCAAGTGTTCGCCGAGCTGTGGCTGCGCACGCAACGGCAGACTCCGCCGTTCAACGCGGGCGAGGTGATGCGCGAAATCGCCGCGCTGGTTCCCGCCTTCGCCCCGTGCCGCTACGACACGCTGGGCGAGTACGGCGCACGGCTGGGCAACGCACTGCAAGCGGGCGCACCGTAAGCCAACGCGCTCGCTTACGGCGCAAGGAGTATTACAGCGCAAGAGGTATCGGGCAGCCGCTTGAACACCCGCGCCGCGCCCTGCATACGGGACAGAGGGCGTTTGACTCAGGCGTTCACGGCTCGGCATTGCGTGAGGCATGTAGCGCTTTGCGCCACTTCTCGCACAATTCCAACGCTTCACGCGCTTGGCGCCACAAGTGCTGCTCCTGCTTGAGCCGCTCCGAGGCAGAGAGTTCGGGCGCGGAATCGGGCAGCTGGGGCGGTGGCGTCTCTAAATACTGGCGCACAGCGGTCAGGAACGCATCGTACATCGCCGCCGTCTCGGGCGGCAAGGCGTCGGGACCGCGCTCCAGCTGAATCAGTTGCGCCAGCGTCTGCAGGCAGAAGTGGCACGCCTCCTCACGAGCGGCTTGCCAGAGGTGTGGGGGCAAACGGCGCGGACGCACGCGCTTGTCACGCTGGCGACGCGCCAGATGATGAATCGCCTCCGTCGCCAGCTGAACAGGCAGGCTGACCAGCGGCAACTGAAAGGTGTGCGCAATCTCCTGCGCAATCCAGTCCCGCGACAGTGAACGGCTCATTCCACTGTCATAGGATGCGCAGGTAGACAAATGTAAACCCTTCGGCGTACGCTACTCTGCTGCGGGGTACGAGCCCAGCAGCACCACCTCCCGCGCGAAGCGGTCTAACTCTTCCAGCGCGGCTTTCACTGGCTCGTCCTGCCGATGCCCCTGCAGGTCGATGTAGAATAGGTATTCGAACATCCCGCGCGGGTTGGGGCGCGATTCGATCATCGTGAGGTTCACACCGTACTTATGGAACGCACCAAGCGCGTGGTAAAGCTCACCAGGGCGGTTGCGCAGGGTCATCACCAGCGAGGTCTTGTCGTTGCCTGTCGGGGCAGGCTCGTTGTAGCCGATTACAAGGAAGCGCGTGCGGTTGTGCGGGTTGTCTTCGATATGCTCGCACAGGATGGGCACGCCGTAGAGTTCTGAGGCGAGCGCGTTGCCAATGGCTGCGCCGTTGGGGTCTTCGGCGGCGAACTTGACCGCGCGCGATGTAGGCACGGTCTCGATAATCTCCGCGGCGGGCAGATGCAGGCGCAACCAGCGACGACACTGCTGCAGCGGCTGCGGTCCCGCGTAGACGCGCACCACCTGATTGAGGTTCTTCGCCCGCGAGAGCAGATGGTGCGCAATTTGCACATAGACCTCCGCACAGATACGAGCGTTCGTGAGGGGGAACATGTCAAGCGTTTCGGGCACGACACCTGCCAGCGAGTTCTCCACAGGCACGACGCCGTAGTCCACATTCGACTGCTCGACGGCGGCAAACACATCGGCGATGCTCTCAACAGGCGTGAAGTGCGCGGCGCGCCCGAAGCACTTGAGCGCGGCGGCATGCGTGTAGGTGCCCTCGGGTCCCCAGTAGGCAACGGTCGGGGCTTTCTCCAACGCACGCGAGATCGAGATCACCTCGCGGAAGATGCTCATAACCTGCTCTTGCGTGAGCGGTCCGCGATTGAGCTGCTGCAGCCTGCGGTAAATCATCTGCTCGCGCTCAGGCGTGAAAAACGGCTTGTCGTTGCGCGACTTAATCTCGCCGATCTGTTTCGCCAACGCTGCCCGCTCGTTCAGCAACTGCAGCAATTGCTCGTCGATCTCGTCGATGCGCTTGCGCAGTTCCGACAGTTTCCGCATGGTCGCTCCCCTTGAGTGCGCGGAGCGTCGTTGCGCGCGCGTGCATAGGAGGCTACGACGCTGAAGCCCCTGAACACCCCAAGTGTACCCGATTGCGCCTCAGTGCCCGCCAGTTTCCACTGCCCCATAGCTGCTGCACGCTCTTGGCTGACGCCAATACCCACTGAGCGCGGGGTTTGAGCATATTCACAAGGGTGTTCGAACCGTGCTCCTGCCTAATCTGGGGTACGGGTGCAGCTCCCGCAATACGAGTTTCGCTTCCTCTTGCCCCCTTGATATTTAGCCACGCTAAGAGGTATACTTGTAGAAAATGGCGACAGGAGCCTTAGCAGAGCCGATGCGCAGGCAGGCGCATCCAAACCGCACGCCCACAGTGCTAATCGTGGGCAATCCGAATGTGGGCAAAAGCGTGCTGTTCCACAAACTGACAGGACGCTATGTGACGGTCTCCAACTATCCGGGCACGACGGTTGAGGTCGCGCGTGGGACGATGCGCTATCGCGGGCGCGAGTTCACGATTATCGATTCGCCAGGCATGTATTCGCTAACGCCGATTACGGACGAAGAGCGCGTAGCACGGCGCATTTTGTTGCGCGACCGACCCGACTTGGTGCTGCATGTAGTAGACGCCAAAAACCTTGCCCGCATGCTGCCCCTGACCATGCAGCTTCTGGAGACAGGCGCGCCCGTAATCCTGGTACTGAACATGATGGACGAGCTGGAGCGCGCGGGGCTGAGTATACAGGTAGAGCGTTTGCAGGAGCAGTTGGGGGTACCTGTTGCGCCAACAGTCTGCCTCACTGGGCAAGGCATCGACGCGCTGAAGGAGCTAATCTATGAGCGTCTCACCGCCGCCGACCTACCCCACCGCGATTGAGCAAGCGATTGCCGCGATTAGCGAACATCTTCGGGGCGACTACCCGCTGAGCCAGCGCACGCTTGCCCTGCTACTGCTGCAGGACGACCCCGAAATCTGGGACGAGGTGCAGGCGCAGGAGACGCCCGCCGCGTTGCAAGCGATTCGAGCCATCAAGGAGCAACTGGAACGCGCAAGCGAGACGCCGCTGGCATGGCAAATCGAACACCACCGCCAGCAGTGGAGCCAGCAACTCGCGGCGCAGGTGACGCAAGCGACCGCCCCACCGCGCCCCAACACCCTCGCCGAGTGGGTCGGCTGGCTGTGCATGAACCCGTGGACAGGCTTCCCCATCCTTGCGCTAGTGCTGTACTTCGGGCTATACCAGTTCGTGGGCGTGTTCGGCGCAGGCACAGTCGTCGATTTCATCGAAGAGAACCTGTTCGGCGAATACATCAACCCATTCGTGGAGCGCGTCGTGCGGGCTGTAGTGCCCTGGCAGCCCCTTCAGGAACTCTTCGTGGGCGAGTACGGCGTGTGGACGCTGGGCGTGACCTATGCGATTGCGCTGATTCTGCCTATTGTGACCTTCTTCTTTCTGGTGTTCGCGCTGCTGGAAGATACGGGCTATCTGCCGCGCTTGGCGATGCTGATTGACCGCGCGTTCAAGGCGTTAGGGCTGAACGGTCGGGCGGTGATCCCGATTGTGCTGGGCTTTGGGTGCGACACGATGGCGACGGTGGTCACGCGCGTGTTGGAGACGCGGCGCGAGCGGGTGATTACGACGCTGCTGCTGACGCTGACGATTCCCTGTTCGGCGCAGTTAGGCGTGGTGCTGGCGTTGCTGGCGGCGTACCCGCTGGGGCTGGCGATTTGGGCGGGCGTGGTTGCGGGCGTGTTCCTCGTGTCGGGCTGGCTGGCAGCGCAGGTGCTGCCCGGACGCGCGATGCCGTTCTACATGGAGATTCCCCCCATGCGCCTGCCGAGCCTGTCGAATGTGCTGCTGAAGACGCTGGCGCGCCTGCAGTGGTACTTTCTGGAGGTGCTGCCGCTGTTCCTGATTGCGAGTGTGCTGATTTGGGTGGGGCAGTTGACGGGGCTGTTCGACTTGGCGCTGCGCGTGCTGACGCCGCTGACCCGCGCGTTGGGCTTGCCTGCGGAGGCGAGCGTGGCGTTCCTGTTCGGCTTCTTCCGACGCGACTATGGCGCAGCGGGGCTGTACGACCTGCACGAGAAGGGGCTGCTGACAGGCAACGAAATGCTAATCACGGCGGTGGTGCTGACGCTGTTTGTGCCGTGTGTAGCACAGTTCCTGGTGACGATTCGCGAGCGGGGCTGGAAGACCGCGCTGGCGATGTTCGCGATTGCCGTCACGGTCGCTTTCGGGGTGGGATTCCTGCTGAGCCGTGCGCTGAACATGTGGGGGGTGAGCATCGGATGAGGTGCAGTTTCTGCGGGCGCGAGTTGACCGAGGCGGGAATCGAGAAGGCATGTCGGGGCTGCGCAGCCTTTGGCGGCTGCCGACTGGTCAAGTGCCCCTACTGCGGCTATGAACAACCCCAAGAACCGCGATGGATCCGAAACTTAGTGAACTGGGCAAGGCGGAAGCGAGCGGGGACGACGCCCAAAACGCCGTCCCCCTGACCCACCTCCCGACAGGACGCCAAGCGCGCATCGTACGGGTCATCCATGACCGCGATGGGCACTGGCGCAAACTCAGCGCGCTGGGCATCGTGCCCGGCGCAACGGTCTACTTGCAGCAACGCTTCCCGACCTACGCCGTGCGGGTCGGGATGTCCACCGTCGCGATGGACAAGCAACTGGCGCAACTCATCTGGGTCACCCCACTGTGAACCCAGTGGCTACCAAACTTCGTCTAAGGCGTCACGCAGCAGACTGTACGCCCCAACGACGCAAGCAGTAGCAAGCGCAATCGCGATTGCCGAGAACATTCCGTTCCACCTCCCCGTCTGGGCTATGGGAGATTCTGCCTTTCTGGAGGGCGATTCTGCACCGTAGGGTTGCGGGATTTGGGCAATCGGCGCGGGTGGGTATACTTTTCGCTGGCATGATAGGCTCCGAACCGTCGCCGCGCTGGCGGCGCGTGCTAATCAAACTCAGTGGGGAGGCGTTTGCAGGGGAGCAAGGCGTCGGCTTGAACCCCGACGCCATCGACTACCTTGCACGCGAGGTGATTGCTGTTCACCAGTTGGGCGTGCAGACCGCCGTGGTGGTTGGCGGCGGAAACATCGTGCGCGGGGCGTCCATCGCCGCAACGGGCATCGAACATGCTACCGCCGACTACATGGGCATGCTGGCGACGGTGATTAACGCGCTCGCGCTGCAAGCCGCTATCGAACGGCACGGGGTGGACACCCGCGTGCAGTCCGCCATCGCGATGCAGGCGGTCGCCGAGCCGTTCATTCGGCGACGCGCCATCCGCCACCTCGAAAAAGGGCGCATCGTGATTCTGGCAGCAGGCACGGGCAACCCGTTCTTCACGACCGACACCGCCGCCGCCTTGCGCGCCGTGGAACTCAACGCCGACGCGCTGCTCAAAGCGACCAATGTGGACGGCATCTACGACCGCGACCCCCGCAAGCACCCTGACGCCGTTAAGTTCGACACCCTCTCGTTCGAAGACGCCCTCCAGCGCCAACTGCGCGTGATGGACCTGACCGCCTTTACGCTTTGCATGGAACGCACGATGGAGGTCGTCGTCTTCAACATCTGGGAGCCAGGCAACCTGCGCCGAATTGCCTTGGGCGAACCCATTGGCACCACTGTCCGCCATACTGAACTGAAGGAGGTATGAGTATGTCTAAACACGAACCGAACACATCGATGACGCCTGACGCGCTCTTCAAAGATGCAGAGGCGCGCATGAAGCAAGCCATCGAACACCTTAAGCAAGACCTCGCGGGCTACCGCACAGGACGCGCGAACCCCGCAATGGTCGAGCGCATCATGGTCGACTACCACGGCACGCCGATGCAACTACAGCACTTGGCGTCGATTACCGTGCCTGAACCGCGCCAACTGCTCATCCAACCGTGGGATCAGTCTGCTGTGCCCGCGATCGAGAAAGCCATTCAGAAATCGGACTTGGGCGTGAACCCCGTCAGCGATGGGCGCACGCTGCGCATCACGCTGCCCCCGCTGACCGAAGAGCGGCGCAGAGAACTTATCAAGCAGGTGCATAAACGCGCCGAAGAGGGGCGCGTCGCTGTGCGCAACATCCGCCGCGACCTGCACGAACACCTGCGCCAACTGCAGAAAAACAAACAAATCTCCGAAGACGAACTCAAGCGCTACGAGCAGCAGATGGAGAAGCTCACCCACAAGTACATCGAGGAGATCGACCGTATCCAAAAGGCGAAAGACGAGGAGTTGATGGAGGTCTAAAGGCGCGGACATGCAAACGATTGACTGGCGTGCCGAGGCAGTGCGGCGCGGGGTAGACCTCACGCGCCTGCCAAGGCACATCGCGATGATTATGGACGGCAACGGGCGCTGGGCGCGAGCGCGCGGGCTCCATCGCCTCGTCGGACACGCCAACGGACACAGCACGGTGCGCCGCATGGTGCTGGGCTGCGCTGAACTGGGCATCGAGATGCTCTCGCTGTATACCTTCAGCACCGAGAACTGGCGACGCCCCCAAGAGGAGGTGCAAGGTCTGATGCGCCTGCTGGAGCGCTCCGCCCGCGAGGAGCTGCCCGTGATGATTCGCAACGGTGTACAAATCCGCTTCAGCGGGCGCATCGACGAACTCTCGCCCGAGTTGCAAGCCATCCTGCGCCGCGCCGAGCAACTCACCGCGCACAATCGGCGCATCATCTTGCACTTAGCCATCAACTACGGCGGACGCGCCGAGATCGTGGACGCTATCCGCGCCATCGCCCGCGAAGTGCAAGCAGGACGCCTTGACCCCGACGCCATCGACGAGACCACCGTGCAGGCGTTCCTCTATCAGCCCGACCTGCCCGACCCTGACCTGCTCATCCGCACCGCTGGCGAACGGCGCACCAGCAACTTCCTGCTCTGGCAGACCGCTTACACCGAGCTATACATCACGCCCGTACTCTGGCCCGACTTCACGATGGAGCATCTCATCGAGGCGATTCTGGACTACCAGCAGCGACAGCGCAAGTTCGGCGCGGTGCTGGAGCCAAGCACGGTTGGCGCTCCCTGAGGCAACGGACGCCCTCTCCACTGGGGTATACTTCCCGCTGTTAGGGAGGCGTCTATGGCAACTTATGAAGCGGATGTCGTAGTGCTGGGCGCAGGACCCGGCGGTTATGTGGCTGCTATCCGTGCAGGGCAACTTGCCAAAGAGCGTGGCGGCAGCGTTATCTGTATTGAACGCGAGTATTTAGGTGGAACCTGCCTCAACTGGGGTTGTATCCCAAGCAAAGCGATGATCGCCCACGCCGAGCGCTACCTGCATGTGCTGCACGCGAAGGAGATGGGCATCCTCATCAACGGCACCGTCGACTACGACTTCGAACAGATGCAGGCGCGCAAAAACAAAATCGTGCAGACCCTGCGCAACGGCATCGGCATGCTCTTCAAAAAGAATGGCGTACAAAGCCTTGAGGGCACGGGCAAACTGATTGACCCCCACACCATCGAAGTCACGCGCCCCGACGGAAGCAAAGACCTCGTGCGCGGCAAGAATATTATCCTCGCCACTGGCTCCAGCGTGATGAAAATCAACATCCCCGGTCTGGAAGGCGAGAATGTGTGGACAAGCGACGATGCGGTGAACGCGCCGTTCGTGCCCGACAGCATGCTGATTCTGGGCGCGGGCGCGGTCGGCGTGGAGTTCAGCTTCGTGTTCAACGCGCTGGGTAGCCATGTCACCGTCGTGGAGATGATGCCGCAAATCCTGCCCGCCTTCGACGAAGAAATTGCCAAAGAGGCAGAGCGCGCCCTGTCAAAGCAGGGAATCCGCTTCATCACGAGCAGCACACTCAAATCCGCCGAGCGCGTCGGCGACCGCTGGCGCTGCCATGTGGAGACACCCAACGGAATGGAACAGATTGAGGTGCAAGTGGTGCTAATCGGCGTCGGACGCAAGCCGAATGTGGACGGCATCGGGCTGGAGACGGTCGGCATCCAGATGAACAAGCGATGGGTGGCGGTGGACGAGTATATGCGCACGAACATCCCGCATATCTACGCGATTGGTGACATCACGGGGATTGCCCCGCTCGCACATGTGGCGAGTGCGCAGGGCATCGTCGCCGCCGAAAACTGCTTCGGCGCGGAGCGCAGGATGGACTACCGTGCCGTGCCGAATGTGGTCTACACCGTACCTGAAGTGGCAGGCGTCGGGCTGACCGAAAAGCAAGCACGCGAGCAGGGCTACGAGGTGCGCATCGGCAAGTTCCCGCCGCGCATTTTGGGGCGCGCGATGGCAGTCGGCGAGCGCGACGGGCTGGTCAAGGTGGTCGCCGACGCTAAATACGGGCAGATTCTCGGCGTCCACATCTGCTGCGGACACGCCAGCGACCTGCTGCAGGAAGCCGTGCTTGCCATCAAACTGGAAGCCACCCTCGACGAGCTGGTGGACACCATCCACCCGCACCCAACGATGGTGGAAGCCCTGATGGAAGCGTTCCACGACGCCGCTGGACACTGCATCCACAAGGCGTAGCGGTTAGCTATCCCGCAGGTAGTCCAGCACCTGCTGGGCGAGTTTGCGCGTCATCGTCGGCACAGACGCCAACTCGTCCACGCTCGCCTCACGGATGCGGTCTATGGAGCCGAACAGACGCAGCAGCATCTTCTTGCGGCGCGGACCGACGCCAGGAATCTCGTCCAGCGGCGATTTGACCGCGCGCTGGTCGCGCAGTTTGCGGTGGTAGCTGAGCGCGAAGCGGTGCGCCTCATCGCGGATGCGCTGCAACAGTTGCAACCCCTTGCTGTGGCGGGGCAACTCCAGCGGCTCGTCGGAGTCGGGCAGGATAATCAGCTCGTGCCGCTTGGCAAGCCCGACAGCGGGGATTTGCAATCCCAGCGCGCGCATCGCCTCCAGCGCGGCGTTCAGCTGACCCTTGCCCCCGTCGATGAGCATCAGGTCGGGCAGCGTGCGCCACTTCTCGTCGCCCGAAAGCGCCTCTCGCAGGCGGCGCGTAATCACCTCGCGCATCATCGCGAAGTCGTCGGGACTTTCGGGATGCCAGCGGATGCGGAACCGCCGATAGTCCGACTTTTTGGGCTGCCCGTTCTCCATGACCACCATGCTGCCCACAGGCGCTGTGCCCTGAATGTTGGAGATATCGTAGGCTTCGATGCGCATCGGCGGGTTCGGCAGCCCCAGCGCGTCTTGCAACTCCTGCAGCGCACTCGCCACCCACTCGCTCTGGTGCGCCAGCTCCTCACGCAGGCTCTGCAGGGCAAGTTCGGCATTGTGCGCGGCGAGTTCGAGCAGTTGTGCGTCCTCGCCACGATGGGGCACCCGAATCTCCACCGCGCGCCCGCGCTTCTGGCGCAGCCACTGCGCGATTATTTGCGCCTCCGTCACCTCATAGGGCAGCAGGATACGGTCGGGCACTTCGGGCGCGTCTTGGTAATACTGCTTCAGGAACTCGTTCATAATCGCGTTGGGGTTCTCTTCCGCGCCCTCAGAGAGGAAGAAGGCGCGTTGCCCCAGCAGCTTGCCGTTGCGGATGAAGAACATCTGCACGCACGCGCCGCGCTCGTCCTTGACGAGAGCGATAACATCTTCGTTGATGCCGTCGGGCTGCACGACTTTCTGGCGTTGCAGCACCTCCTGCAGGGCGCGGATTTGGTCGCGCAGGGCGGCGGCGCGCTCGAACTCGAGGTTCTCCGCTGCCTGCTCCATCTGCGCCGTGAGTTGGCGCAGCAGGTCGTCGCCTTTGCCCTCCAGAAACAGCGCGACTTGCTGCACAATCTGGCGGTACTGCTCGGCGTCCGCCAGCCCTGCGCAGGGCGCAAGGCAGCGCCCCATGTGATAATACAGGCACGGGCGCTGCTTCGGCGTGCCGTCCCACACCTTGCCGCACGGGATGAGCGGGAAGGTACGGTGTAGCAGGCGGTGCGTCTCCCACACCGCGCCAGAGTTCGCAAACGGACCGAAGTAGCGGTTGCCGTCTTGGCGCACGCGGCGCGTCACTAACAGGCGCGGGAACCGCTCACGCACCGTCAGACACAGATACGGGTACGACTTGTCGTCCCGCATCAGCACATTGTAGGGGGGACGGTGCTTCTTGATGAGGTTGCACTCTAAGATGAGCGCTTCCAGCTCGCTATCCGTGACGATCCACTCCAAGTCGGCGATTTTGCGCACCATGCGGGCGATTTTGGGGGTGTGCTGCGCCGATTTCTGAAAGTAGGAGCGCACGCGCTGGCGCAGGTTGACCGCCTTGCCGACATACAGCACGGCACCCTGCGCGTCCTTGAAAATGTAGCACCCCGACTGCTTCGGCAGCGTCTTGAGTTTCGCCTGCAGGCTCTCGGACATCAGAGAAATTGTACCTGCAGGCGGGTCAATCGGGGCTATTGGGCGCGCGGTCGGCGACGGCGATAACGAGCGCGGTGAGCGCGGCGGCAATCGCCATCCCAATCGCCACGCCCAACCGCACAGTGCGGGGCATATCGGCGACCGTCGCGGCGAGATTGCCCAGCGGCAGCACGATAATCAGCCCCAGCATCGCCAGCGGCGCAAGCCACCCAAACAGCCGATTGCCGTACAGGTACGCGCTGAGCGCAGCGCTGAGCGCGCCGACGCTCCAACCCGCCGCCGCCCGCTCGGTGAACACCGCCGTCAGCGCGAGCGGCGCGGCGATTGCCCAGAAGCCCGCCAGCACCGACCGCCACAGCGGAGACCCTTCGCCCCGCTGCGACCACCACAACCCCAACGCGCCCAGCCCCACCAGCGCAATCAAAAACGCCAGCAGCGTGAAGTAAAGGTACAAATCGGCGCGGGGAACCTGCAACGGGTAGGTGAGTGTGAACAGTCTGAAGCCCAGCACGCTGGTCAGCAGCAGCGCGCCCGCCGTATAGAGCGCGTTCTCGTGGTCGGTTGTGGCGGTGAACTCGCGGTGGCTCATCACCAGCGCGTGCAGCGACGCGATCAGTGCGCACACGGCGACGCCGTACCCGCGCATCGTCGCGAACGCCGACGCCAGCAGCCCGACCCACACCATCAGCGCGTAGCGCGACCAGAGTTCACTGCCTGCCAGCCCGCGCGCGAGCGTCGCGGCGACCAGCGTCATCAGCGTCAGTTGCAGCCACGGGGCGTCCGACCCCGCCAGCCGATACCCAACCGCCGTCAGCGTGAAGCCGCCAAACAGCAGAATATAACTGTAGCGCCACCCTGTGCGCCCTGTGCGTGCGAGTACTGTCGCCAGCCCGAACGCTGCCAGCCCCGCGCCCGCCACACACACGCCGAACCAGAGCGGCGCGCCCGCAATCGGCGCAAGCCCCGTCGTCCAACTCAGCGCCAGCACGCTCAGCGCCACGCCCGCCACCGACGCCCACGCCCTGCCCAGCAGCGTCCACATCAGCCCCGTCGCGATTCCGACGCCCCACAGCGCAGGCAGCAGGTCGTTCCGCGCCAGCAAGAGCGCCAGCACGGGCGCGCTCATCGGCAGCAGTGCGCCCAGCCACTCCCAGCCGAGCCGACTGCCCACAAACGCGCCCATCAGCCACAGCCCCGTCGCGGTTAGCACGCCCCAGCCCAATACGCCCCCTTCGCGAAAATACGGCGCAGGCGCCGACGGCAGCGTCAGGCTGAACGCCACAAGCGCAAGCAGCCACACCAACGGCAACGCGAAACTGGGGAACATCGGCGCGCGCGCCCGCGCCATCAGCGCCGCCACCAGCCCCACCCCAAAACATAACCCTCCGATAGACCATCCCAGCAGGCTCATCCGTGAGCAGTCCTCCCGCGTTACCGTTCGCGGGCAGAGCCGAGACTCCTGCTACGGGCTTAGGCGTAGCGTCTCCAGCGCGGCTTCCACAAACGGGCGAATCGCGTTCGCCCAGTCAGCAGGCGCGCGCCCGATAACCGTGATCGGCTTCTCATTCAGCGACGGCGCGGAAAACACATAGGCGTCGGGCTGCTCCGCCGCGCGAATCGTCAGAAACGGCATTTCGATGCTCGCTGCGAACTCGCACATCAGGCGGTCTTTCTCGGTGGTCTGCTCGTTGGCGACATGCGCATTATGCAGGTTGAGATTGATGGGCAGCAGCACGATGCCGTCGCTGCTTATCTGCGCATTGACCAGCAGCACCACATCGACGGCAGAGCGGGCAATCTGCGGGGGCATGTGCGCCCGATAGCCCGTCACGAAGCCGAATGGCATCTGGTGATGGCACTCGATAGGGTACTGGGGTACGAGCAAATCGATGGCTTCGCGCAGCAGCCGTTCGTGGAAGCTCTGGATGAGCCGTCCCTGCGGCACATATCGCCGCTCGACACGCTCATTGACCCACGCCAGTGGCGCGCGCAGCGCGGTGCCCATCTGCGCAATCGCGCAACTCATCTCCAGCCGTATGCCCCCGTTCTCGCTGGAGAAGTGGATTCCCGCAGGTCCCTCGTACACCTCCAGCCATAGCACATCGCTTTCGCGATAGCATTGGCGCAGTGCCTCACTCAGCTGCGGTTCCGTCTCAATCACCAGCAGCGGACGCTTCTCGCGGTCGCTGCGTAAGCACACCACACCAAAACACGGCTTGTTGAACTCAGGCACATACGCATTCGGACGATACAGATTGTGGAACAGGAACCTTCGCGCAGGGCGAAGCAACAGTTCGTAGCCTTCCCAACTCTTCGCTAACTCTACTATATACTTATTTATAGGGTTGGTCAACAGACGATTCGGTTGATACATTCGGATACCTCCTCTATAATAAACGGCTCGAACGGCGTTCGAGTCAGCCTTCGCGGACGCGCCTTAAAAATACGCCCCGCGCGCCGATAATTCCTGCAGGAGTCTACCATGTACGGCGTCAAACGATTGGGCGAATGGCTGCTGGAGAAGGGCAAAATCACGCCCCAGCAGTTAGAAGAGGCTCTGGCACACCAACGCGAAACAGGCAAGCGGCTTGGCGAGTCGCTGATTGCGCTGGGCTACATCACTGAAGACGACTACTACGAGGCGCAGGCGGAACAGTGGGAGTGCCCCTACGAGCCGTTGCGCGACGCGCAGATTCAGGAGGCGATGAAGGTGCGCCACTGGATCGGGCTGCAGGACGCCACGCGCTTTATGGTCGTGCCCCTGCGCGAGGAGGGCATCGTGCTATGGGTGGCGTCATCAGACCCGAACAATGTGGAGATGCTGGACCACCTGCGCCAGACCACAGGTAAGTTCATCAAGGTCTGCTTCAGCCCGCCCGACCGTATCCTGCAAGCCATCGCACGCATCTATAGCCTCCACGACGCCGAGGTGCCCGATCGGGGCAACACCGTCGAGGTCGAGGAACAAGCATCGGAAGACATCGCCGACATCTCCGCTATCGACAAGACCATCCACCAGGCGCCCGTGATTCGGCTGGTGAACGGCATCCTGCTGGAGGCGGTCGAGCGGGGCGCGAGCGACATCCACTTCGAGCCGATGGAGACCAAGATGGTGGTGCGCTTGCGCATCGATGGCGTGCTATACACCGTGCGCGAGATACCACTGTCGCTCCAATCGGCGGTGACGGCGCGGGTGAAACTGCTGGCGGAGATGGACATCGCCGAGCGACGCCTCCCTCAAGATGGGCGTTTCGCCATCAAGACAGGTGAGAGCAAAATCGATGCCCGCGTCTCGTCGCTACCCACCGTGTTCGGCGAGCGCGTCGTCATCCGCCTGCTCAACCGCGAGAATGCGAACAAATCGCTTGCCCAACTCGGCATGCCCCCCGCCGTCGAGCGAGGGCTCACGGAATTGGCAAGCAAGCCATGGGGGATGATTTTGGTCACAGGTCCCACAGGGTCGGGTAAAAGCACGACGCTGTACGCCCTTCTGCAGCAAATCAAGAGCGACCGCCGCAACATCTTGACCTGTGAAGACCCCGTGGAGTTCCAAATCGAGGGCATCGGGCAATCGCAGGTGAACGAGCGGATTGGGCTGACCTTCGCGTCGCAATTGCGGGCAATCTTGCGTCAAGACCCCGATGTGGTGCTGGTAGGCGAGATTCGCGATGCGGAGACCGCCGAAATTGCCTGCCGTGCCGCGATGACGGGACACTTGGTGCTGTCCACGCTGCACACCAACGACGCGACCAGCGCACCTGCCCGCTTGCTCGATATGGGTGTACCGGCGTTTCTGATTAACTCCGCGCTGATTGGCGTACTGGCGCAGCGATTGGTGCGCCGCCTGTGCGAGCGGTGCAAGGAGCCTACCACCGTCACCGACCCCGCGATTACGCGCCTGTTCGGGGTGGATGCGCTGCAGACCTATCGCGCCGTTGGGTGCGACGCGTGCAATCAGATAGGCTACAAGGGGCGTGTTGGGTTGTACGAGCTGTTCGTCATCAGCGAGCCTGTGCGCCGCCTGATTGCCCGCGAGGCGGACAGCGACGCCATTCGCGCCGCCGCGCCCGAAGGCACGCTGTTCACAATCCAGCAGGATGCCCTCCAGAAGGTGCGCGATGGCATAACGACCATAGAGGAGGTGCTGTCGCAGATTCACTTGGACGCACCGAGCGCAAAGGCTGCCTAAAACAGAAACGCCCCCCAACTATTGGGGGGCGAAAGTGCAGCGCATTCCAGAACAGAATCTTACTTGCGGTTGCGGCAGCGCAGCCCGACCAGACCCGCCAGCCCAACGCCGAGCGCGAGCATGCTCGCAGGCTCTGGCACGGGCACCACGCTCACGGTCAGGATGTAGCTGCCCGACTCACTGTGAGTCGCACCTTCGTAGTAGTTGATACTGTCTCGACCGACAAAACCGTGAAAGCCCGTAATTGCGATGTAGTAGTCGCCGTCCCGGTCTGCCTGCCAGCGGATGGCAGATCCGAAGCCGTCGCCCGCGTCGTCGTTCCATACGATGGCGGTGTTGCCCGAAGCGTCAAACAGCGCCATCACGGTGTCAGGCGCGAAATAGTTCGATTGTATCGGGAAAGTAATCGCGGTCAGCCAGTCGCCCGCGTTCAAGCGAATCTTGAAAAAGTCGCTGTCGTTGGCGGTGAGGCTCAGCACGCCTACATCGCTCCAGGGCGCAACATTGTTATAAAGAACCATATCCGCGGTTTCGCGTGTATTGTTCGGCTCCGTTTCGCCGAACAGCGCAAATGCGTTCACGCTCATCAGCGCACTCAGTGCTACAATCACCAGTCGTCTCATATCCGTATCCTCCTTTCCGGGTGTCCCGGTGGTGTGAGCATAGGGGGCAACCCACGCTCGCCTAAAGTATAGCACACTTTCGCCTCAACTGTCAAGGAGTCAAGCCCCCTGTAGGCAGAAAACTGGTATTTTTGCGGGTGTGTTCACTTCTCGCCGAGCGCGTGCAGGGCGGGTTCGTAGTGCTCGATAAGATGGTGTGCCAGCTCGCGCAGGGGTTCAGGTCGGGGCGCTCGCAGCGCAGGCACGGCGATTTGGCGAACCGCGTCCAGCGGGTGCTTGCGCCGCGTGGCGACCTGCGTCACCCACTCGGCGGCTTGCTCAACGGGCAGGCGCGTCTCGTAGCCGTTGATGTGCAAAAACACCAGCGTTGCAATCAGCGCAGTCGCCAAGTTGCCCCGCGCGAACGGGCGGTACTTCAGGTAGCCCCACAAAAACCGCGCCGCCTGCAACGGCACATCGCGGCTCTGGCGGTAGCTGTACTGATAGTAGGTCGCCTCTTCCAAGCGGTCGTAGCTATAGGGCTGCGGCGACTTGGTAATTTCGCTGTTGAGCCAGATGAGATCTTGCAGCGTCAGGTAGCGCCATTCGAAACTGGGACCTGGCGCGGGCTGTAGGGTCGCACGCACGGTGTCGGGCAGCTGCTCCCTGCGCACGAGTTGCGTTTCGCTGAGCGCGTGTTCCGTGCGCACGAGCGGCTCGCGGTAGCGGGCAACCAGCGCGTCCACAATATCGTCCCAGTCGCGCGGGTCAGGCTCTGAGGCGGGGGCGTCGGGCAGGTGCAGGTCTGCTTGCTCGACGACGGCGCGCGTCAGGTCGGCAATCGCCGCATCATCCAACTCTACCGCGACGCCGTTCGCCTGCAGGAACGCCAGCCCGACCAGCACGGCGACGCTGGCGTTGGAATCGCTCAGCGGCTGCCCCGCATACAGCGTGCGCACCAGCGTCTGCGCTTGCGTCGGCAGCGGCGCGGCGGGGTCGTCCAGCGTTCCCGCCAGCAGCAGCGTCTCCAGTCGGCGCGGGTCGGCGTCGGCGCGGGCATGGCGCAGTTGCTCGTAGGCGCGTAGTACGGTCTGCGGCGTCGGGTAGCGGAGCGTGTGCGCGTGCGCCGCGGCGCGGGCAATCGCCTTCTGATATGCGCTCAGTTCCTCCAGCAATATGCCGAGCGTCCCGTCGCTGAGGGGCTGTACGCTCTGCAGGGCGCGCTCCAGCTCGGCGCGTGTCGCGTCGGGCAGGCGGCGCCAGCCGAGGCTCAGTTCGCGCAGGGCAAGCCCCAGCGCGTACAGCGTCTCCGTATCGCCCTCCAACGAGAGCAACCGCTCCCGCACCCATCGGCGAGTCTGTGCAAGCAAGCTCTCCATACCAGCGAAAGTGTACCTGATGAGAGCAGACTTCGGCTGTGTTCCCCGACGGGACGCCGCCGTTGCCTACACATACCCAATCGGCGAATTTCCCCCCAAATTCCCCCCGCCCCCCTTGACAATCGCGAAATCCTGAAATCAGGGGGATACGCCGAACCGATGGAGGTTAGAGCAACGCTGCGGAAGGGTTGGAGTCTCAAGCAGGTGCAGGACGCTTTGGGGCGCGGCGGCGAGGTGCTGCAGCGCAACGCGTTGGGCTGGACAGAGCGCGTGCGGAATGCGCGCGGTGATGCGATAGAGTACCGCTACGACAGCTGGGGACGGCTGCGTCAGAAGGTGTTGCCCAACGGGCGCGAATCCCTACACGATTGCGTACACCTACGACTTGGCGGGCAACCGTCTGACGCGCACGCGCACGGTGAACGGGCAGACCTTCACGGATGTGATGGCGTACAACGCGGCGAACCAGTTGGTGTCGTTGAATGGTCAGGCTTGGGAACATGACGCGGACGGGAATGTCGCAGTGCGTCGGGTTGGGAACGAGACTTGGGAGTTAGGCTACGACGTGGAGGGGAACTTGGTGAGTCTGCAGAAGGAACAGGACAGTGGCGTTGGCTGGGTGTACGAGTACGACGGGTTAGGTCGTCGGGTGCGTGCAGTGCGCGGGAGTTTGGAGGTGGTGTATTTGTATTCTGGCGACACGCTGGTAGCGGAAGGCAGTCGGCAGCGCAGCAGTGACCCGTTTTAGTGGGTATACTACGGCTACGGGGGCGCGATGTACCAGCAGGTAAGCAACACAGGCGCGGAATACAAGCACTGGAACCTGCGTGGCGACTTGGCAGCGACCAGCAGCCCGACGGGCGCGTACTCGCCTGCGCCGCTCACCGATGCGTTTGGCGACACGGTTGCAGGCGCGCGTCCGACCTACGACTGGAACGGCGTGTGGGGCTATCGCAACGAGGCGCTGACAGGTGGGCTGCAGAAGGTGGGTGTGCGCTGGTACGACCCGACGGTGGGCAGGTTCTTGCAGCAAGACCCGTGGTTGGGGGATATTTATGAGCCACTCACGCTGAATAGGTATGGGTATTGCGAGAATGACCCGCTGCAACTGGTGGATCCGAGTGGGGAGTGGCGGTGGATTGCTATTATGAGGCTTATTGCTCAGCTTGTGACTGGAGATCCAGGAGGCGGCCCAGACCCTGTTCATCCTAATCCTATAAGTACTCCAACCCCTATTGAACGTCCGTTTGACCCCCTAAGCCACAACTGCCAGGCACGGGTGGAGGTCAAGGTGCTGGTAGTGGAGGAGCAGGTCGAGGAGGCGGCTGTTCCCCAGCCGATTCCGAGAAGGGTGATAACACTTCCAACATAGTACCTATCATTATAGGAGGTGCCATCGTGGTAGTCGGTATTATTTTGATATTCACTCCAATACCAGGTGACGAAATGCTGCTGATTGGCGTAGGAGCCAGAGCAGCGGCGCTAGCCTTGTGATGAGAGGGAGGTACATATGGAGAGTATAGAGGATACGGGGTTGCCGCGCACGATTCTAAGTCGTGCATGGTCGTTATGGGGTTGGGAAATTTTCGCTCAAGGTCAATACGAACGAGCTCGTCAAGCATTTGAAGCAGCTATTCAGCTGGATGCGCAGAATTTTCGCGCTTACTATGGACTGGGACGCTATTTTCTGCGTATTGGACAGATGGAGGAAGCCGAAAAAGCGTTTAGGCGGTGTTTAGTTTTGAATCCAAAAGCTTCTCTGGGAGCAGAAGGCATGATGCTTTTAGAGCGGCAGCGAAGGAGATGGTTGTCTGCGATAAAATGGTTTATACGCGCAACGATTAAAGCATTACGCCACAGTGATAACGCTTTCTTTTAGTCTCATATGGGCTACGATGCGGAGGGCAACTTGGTGCGGTTGCAGAGGCAGGGTGAAGGGGTCGGCTGGGAATACGCGTATGACGGGTTGGGTCGTCGTGTGCATGTGGTGCATGGTAGTTTGGAGATGGTGTATCTCTATCTCTACTCTGGGAACACGCTGGTAGCGGAGGGCAGTCGGCAGCACAGCAGTGACCCGTTTTAGTGGGTATACTACGGCTACGGCAGCGCGATGTATCAGCAGGTTGCGAGTGGTCAGGTGGAATACAAGCACTGGAACCTGCGTGGCGACTTGGCAGCGACCAGCAGGCCGACAGGCGCGTACTCGCCTGCGCCGATAATGGATGCGTTCGGCGACACGGTTGCAGGCGCGCGTCCGACCTACGACTGGAACGGTGCGTGGGGGTATCGCAACGAGGCGCTGACGGGCGGGTTGCAGAAGGTAGGTGTGCGTTGGTACGACCCGACGGTCGGCAGGTTCCTGCAGCAGGATCCGTGGTTGGGGTCTATCTATGCGCCGCTGACGCTGAATGCGTACCGGTATTGCGTGAATGACCCTGTGAATGCGGTGGATCCGAATGGAATGCAATTAACCTCGCTAATCTATGGTCAAACAAGGGATCCGTTTGACGAGATTGAGCTGCCTTCACCTCCACCAAGAGGCACGATACCGTTGCCAGGGGGTGAAGGGTATTATGATCCGGGGAATGGCAGGGTAACTTTCCCATTCGATTTCAAAATTGAGTTTCCTGGAGGTAGCTTTGGAGGCAGTGGAAACTTCGGGTTTCCTGTTCCATCGCCACTTCATCCGAACCCGTCGCCGCCCAGTCTTAGCTGTAACTTCCGACTCAGCTTGGGGACTAACCCCTCGCTGGGCGTCGGCGGCGGTTTCAGTTACACCCAGGACCACCGCGCTGGAGCGGTCCGACTGTCACGATTGAGTTCAGGTTCTGAAATATGACTCCGAAGGAGGTAACGACGCTATGAAGAGCCATAACTTTGCTCCACGAGTTGCCCTATGTGTGGCGATGAGCTTAGCTGCCCAGTTAGCGGCGTTGTACACTCAAAATCAAGTCGCGTCTGCCACACAGCCCGTAGCGATTGCGACTGTGCCACTTGTTTACGATCCACCGCATATTCCTTTACCATTGGTGCGTCTAAGTATAAACGGGCGTGAGCCTGCATTCTTTTTGCTCAGCACTGGCACCCCAGGTCCCATGGTGATTGATGAGGACAAAGCGACTACCTTTGGCTTGGATAGAAGGGGTGACTGGGCAACTCTTCGGTCGGTCAGTTTAGTTGATGACCAAGGACGCCCCTTAGCGAAACCAGAACTCGGAATCCCTGCTGCGTATGTTGCAAACCTACAACTGCATAAGTTGGATTTAGGATTAGACATAGCGGGTATTTTAGGAGCCAATTTCTTTGCTGCTGTGCCTGTAGGGCTCGATCTTCGCAATCGATTATTGAGGCTTTACGAAGGATCGTTTGACTACAGTTCGCTTCCGAAAGAGTATGTGGTTGTCAAGCTATCCCGACCGAATAGAGGGACTTGGGAGCACTGTGCCATAGTCACCACGCCCCCCAATCAACAGGTTCAGCTCACAATAGCAACAGGCGCTTGGATATCGACTTTGGCGGGGCGAGAGCTCAAGGGCGTAGAGTGGGTAGAGTTTTCTCATCAGACTCTCCCATCTATGGAAAGTGTCGAAGGAAAGATACAGATGATTGAGAAACTGTTGGGAAGGATGCAGTGGATAAAAATTGGAGAGGTACTTGTGCGAGAAGTGCCCTTTGCCGTCACCCTCGAGGGTACCTCTGTCTTAGGAATGGACATACTGTCGCTGTTCGACGAGTTGATAGTAGACCTAAAAACAGGTCATTTACTGCTGCGAAAACCTGCAGGCGAGCTTTCAGGGCGTGTAAGAGGAATATCTGGGCTTAGAGTGGAGAAGGACACAAGTGGTAAAGCTCGCGTAGGAGAGGTATTTCCTGCAAGTGCGGCGGCAAGAGCAGGTTTTCAAGAAGGAGACGAATTAGTGGCTATATCTGGTCGGTTGACGCAAGGTATGAGTCAAGGTGCTCTGCAACTCCTTGTGGACGGATATGCAGGTGTGGCGCAGAGAGTACAGATAGTCCGCAACGGACAGCAGATGGAGTTGACTCTGATCCCTGAAACTCCCTTTCAACAAAGAGCCTCAGTGACTATACAACTGTATACAAGTCGGCGTCTAGGCTTTGATGCTATCTTGGTGAACCATTCGAGTGAACAGTACCTTTTGGTAACACGAATCGAGGAGGAGCATTTGAAACAAGCAGGCTTACGGGTCGGCGACCTAATAGTTTCCATAAACGATCGGTCAGAGTGGTCGGTTGAAGAGCTGCGCGGATTAGTGGAGCGCAAGGTACCACTTCGCCTGCGTGTCAGAGCGCTTGGAGAAAGCACCGAGCGGGTGGTCCAACTGTTTCCATAGAGCAGACGAGTCTGAAACTGGCGATGACAATACTCAAAGCCAGTGTATACTACAGGGGCGCAATGTATTCGCAAGTAATGTATTCGCAAGTAGCGACATGGAGGATCGTAGTAGAGGACCGAAAAAAATGCCAAATGATTGTGCTATATGGATCGATGTGTGGTTTCCCTCTCATGAGGAGGCAAGAAGGTGGGATAGAAGGATAGTGGAAGTTAGCATAGTCGAGTCCTGCGAAGGGTTCGATAGAGAGGCGTTTCATCCTACCCACCCCCCTGAGCGCAAGAGAAAGAAGAGGTGAAAGCGATGCTTACGTTCCGTACAGCAACAGTGGTGCCTCAAAATGTGGTTGCTTTAGCCACATTTCGTGGGCAGCTTTGGGCTGCTTGTTATGGTAAAGGGCTTTTCTTTTGGGATGGCAGGCGATGGCATCTTCACCCACGCTGTTCAAGGTACATCACAGGGCTGTTCGCCGATGCCGACTGCCTATGGTTTTGCACTTGGATGGAAGGTAATATTGGCTTTGTGAATGGGGCGCATCGACCTCCCACCCTGATACCGTTGCCACGCCTGGTGACACCCCGATTTGTCTACCGTAATGAATGCATTGCAGCCAACCCAAGCAAAGTATGGGTCGGCTCACAGACGCATCTGCTTCGCCTTCAGAAAGGGAGTAGAGAAGAGATGCCAGAGTGGGACTTAGTTTTAGCAAGTGATACAGTCAGTTCTATTGTGCCTCTCAAGCACAGCGCTTGGATTGCTACTGCAGGGGGGTTGTGGGTATATACTGAAGTTGACCATGAGTTTTCTTTTCGGGCAGTGCGTTCCGATTTGAGCATAACTAGCATGGCACTTGATTCGAGTAGCAGAGAGATCTGGCTGGGTTCTGCTGATGGTACATTATGGCGATATGAGATGGGAAATCAAAGATGGGAGTCGGTGGTCAAGTTTCCAATCCGAGATGGTAAAGCGAGTATCACGGCGATACATCTGGTGAATCGCTTCGTTTATGTCGCGGTCGGTTTGCGTGAGTTTACGGCGATGCCTGCCTCGTCAGCGAAAGGCGGCGTGATTGTCTACGATAGAAGGAGCCGTCAATGGCAGTGGTTGGAAGGTATTCAGATAAGAAATGTCAGAAGCATAATAACTTTTGAGAACTGCTTATGGGTAGGGGGTGCAGAGGGTGTTCAAGCAAAGGCAATGAGTACGGGGTGAAAGACAAAGGTAGCTCTTCCCAGTCCTCCAGAGCGTTTTCTGTGAGGGCTTGGTTCACAATCGCTTCCAGTGGCTGCGATAGGGTGATAGAGCGTTCTCGCGCCAACTCGTTCAGCCGTTTCCACTGTTGCGGCGTCAGTTCTATCTCCGCCTTCATCGGCTAACTTCCTGTGCTACCGCTTCACGGGCACGCCCCAGCCGTCGTACTCGCCGCCAAACGACTCGGCAACCTGCTCCAGAAACGCAATCCGTCGCTCCAGCTCGTCGGCGACTGGACGGTGGTGGGCAAAAACGACTACCAGCCAGCCGCCCTCCAGCGCAGGTTCTACCTCCGTCTGGTAGCCCGCCTCCTGCAACGCCAGCGCGGCAAAACCTGCCAGACGCGCATCGTCGAAGTAGAGGAAATGCTCGAACGGACAAATCGTATCGGGGCTAACCCCAGTGTCCAGCATATGCTGCAACGCTGCCCAATCGTCAACTCGCATGCATGACCCCCTACCTACAGTATACCCCACGCGGTATAATTGCAATCAGGTGAGACGCGATGCCAGTGCTGGAGGTTCCTGAGAGCGAGACGCTTGAGCATATCGGCGACTCGGAAGGGCATGTGTGGCAAGTGATTCTCTACAACGACGACTATCACCTGTTCGACCAAGTGGTGGCGCAGGTGCAGAAGGCGACGGGCTACGCTTATCCGCGCGCCTACGCTATCACGATGGAGGCGCACACGACAGGACGCGCGGTCGTCTGGTCAGGCGCGATTGAAGAGTGCCTGCGCGTGGAGGCGGTGCTGCGCGAAATCGGGCTGCACACCGACATTGTTGCCTAACCTGCAGGAATCGGCGGCACGGCGGCGTATACAGCCCTTCTGGGAGAGGCGACCCGACGATGGCACGACGAACCGAACGACAGGAAGCGCGCCGTGAGCAGATTCTCAACGGCGCGGCGCGCGTGTTCTCCAAAAAGGGCTACCACGCCAGCACCGTAGATGAAATCGCAAAGGAGCTCGGGCTGACCAAAGCCAGCATCTACTACTATGTGTCGGACAAGAGCGACCTACTCTACCAGCTCTACAAGCGCGCGATGACGATGCTGCTGGAATCGCAGGCGGCGATTATGGCGCGTCCCGATCCGCCCGACGCGAAGCTGCAGGCGATGATTGAGGAGTATGTGCGCATCGTGGGCGGTGCAACGGCGATGTACAGCGTCGTCGTGCTGCGTGAACACCACGCCCTGCCCCCGCGCAAACGCAAGGAGATTATCGCCATGCGCGACCAGTACGAGCAGGCGTACCAGCAGTGCATTCAGGAGGGCATCGAGCAGGGCATCTTTGAGGCGCAGGATGTCAAGATGGCGTCGTATGTGGTGCTGGGCGCGCTGAACTGGATCCCGAACTGGTACAACCCGCGCGGTTCGCTCAGCAAGGAGCAGATCGGCAAAATGTTCGCCGAGCAATTGGTGCGCGGGCTGCGCAAGGTTCCCTGCCCGTCAGAGCCGTAGCGTGGCGACGCGCTCCTTGCCGCCTGTTGCTTGGATGCGCACGCGCACGGTCTCGCCGCGCCGAAAGCCGCCCCGCTTATATAGGCGCAGGTGCAGGTCGTAGCACGGCGCGTACTCCAGCGTGTCCATCACTTCGCCGAACGCCTCGCGCAAGTCCTGCGCCTGCTCGACGGCGACCACGCTGCCCCCCGTCGCGTTCGCGAGGTACTCCAGCGTGCGGTACACCTCGGCGTAGGTCGGGATGGTCGCTTCGCTGCCCAACAGCACGAAGACCAACTTCACGCGATGCTGCTGCGCCACCTGCAACGCCTCCTGCTCCGTGTGGGTGTGCCCTGCCGTTTCGTTCTGCCCGTCGGTGAACAGGATGACCCAGCGTTCGCGGTCGGACGGCTCGTTCGCCAACAGTTCAGGGATGGCGTAGCAGAGCGTATTCCATAGCGGCGTGCCATGCGCGGAGAAGTCGCTGCGGTTCAGGTACTGAAGCGCGTCGATGACCTGCGCTTTTGTGCTGCCCATCGGCGCGCGCACATCGTAGTCGGCATAGCTATCGCCCAGCGATGCGAAGTTCACCAGCGCCAGCCGCGCGTCATTCGGCAGGTCGTTCACCAGACGCTCGCCTGCAGGGAAGCGGCGTCGCTCAGGGTCAGTCTCTTGGAGCGAGAGCGACTGATCCCACGCGATTAGTACGCTGAGGCGTCGCTGCTGTTGCGGTCGGCGCGCTTTAGACGGCTTGCAGCCAAGCACCTCCACTCGCACGCCAGGCGTATCGCTAACGACCCTGAACGCGCTTGGGTCAGGCTCACGCAACTGCGGCGCGTCCGCCTTGAAGTAGACGGCGTGCGCCACGCGCGTCTCGCGTCCCAACGGCTCCGCAGGCAACTCGTACACCCGATACTCAGGCGCACAGCCCGCCAGCCAAAGACCCATCCCCAACAGCATCCAGCAATAGCGTCGCACAGCGTCCCCTCCTGAAGGTACAATCTAAATGATGGCAAAGCAGTCGGAAGGCGGAATCAAGATAATCGCCACGAACCGCAAGGCGTACCACGACTACCATGTGGAAGACACGATCGAAGCGGGCATCGTGCTGACGGGTTCGGAGGTGAAGAGCATCGCGGCAGGCAAGGTGAGCCTGACCGACGCCTACTGTCGCGTCGACGACGGCGAGATGTGGGTGCAGAATATGCATATCGCGCCCTACGAGAACGCAGGCTACGCCCAGCACGAACCCCGCCGCAAGCGCAAACTGCTGCTGCACAAACGGGAAATCGAACGCCTGCGCGGGAAAGCCGAACAGAAGGGCTACACGCTCATCCCGCTCAAACTCTACTTCCGCAACGGCAAGGCGAAACTGGAAATCGGATTGGTCAAGGGCAAGCGGCAGTACGATAAGCGCGAAGCCATCAAGCGCAAAGACATCGAGCGCGAGATGCAACGGGAGTTGGGTAGAGGTTAGGCTCCGATAGACGCACATCAGGACTACCTCCCCGCCTTCAGTCGATACGCCTTGTCCAGTCGCTCCGTGCGAATCGTGCCGCCTGAGCGCACGAGTGCATACCGCATCGCCCAGAAGATGAGGGTGATCATCAGCCCGATGGCAAGCCCCAGCAGCGCGGCGACGAGCCAGCGTCCCGTGGCGTCGGAGTAGTGTTGCAGCGCCCAGCCGTATGCCCACAGCCCCAGCGCACCGCCGATTGCGCCTGCCCAGCGCGCGGGGTTCACAGGCAGGTTCGGGACGCAGTGCGCCAGCCCGTAGCCCAGCAGCCCGCCCAGCATCGCCAGCCCGACCAGCCGCGCGAAGTCCTCGCCCAGCCCGTAGAACCAGCCGAACAGCGCCTGCCCCAGCGCGCCTGCCAGCCCGCCCAGCACCGCCCCGCCCAGCGCGCCCACCACGATGCGCCCGACACTGAACTCGCGTGGGTCATACGCCGCGTGCCGCGTGAAAAACGCCTGCGGCAGACGCAACCCCAACGCCAACACCAGTCCCAACGCCGCGGCCCACGCGCCCATCACCACAAACGCCCAACTCATCCGCTTCGCAGGCAGCGGATACCAGTCGTCGACCGCGTTTGGGTCTACGGCTATCTCTTGGCTCTTCTCGCCGTGCTGCAGGCTCCCCTGAAACTCGCGCGTGCGCCCGCCAATCGTAATGCGCAAGGTGTATGGCGTGGGGTCGGGTGCGCCGTGATTGGCATAGTGATGCACATAGACCTTGTAGACGCCTTCGGGCGCGTTGTCGGGCGGCCAGTAGATGTTCTCCACGGGTCGCTCTGTGGTGCGCAGTGGGTCAGCGTTCGCGTCCACATCCAACTCGCCGCCCGTGGGACTGGTGCGCTGGCGATACCAGATATGGTTGCCCGCGGGGTCAATCACATGCAGGTCCAAGTCATTGCGGTTGTTCCACGCCAGCGAGAACTGCGGGTCGCCGAACTGCGCGCCCGCCTCTTGGAGACGCTCCACCACCTCGTCCTCGGTGTCGAACAGGAGCACGCGCGTGCCCGCCAGCAGCGCGCGGGTATTCAGCGCGTCGAACAGCGCGTTCATTCCCAGCGCGGCGCCCAGAGCGACGGCAAGCCCTATCGCGCCAAACAGCAGCCGAACCCCCATCGCCTACCTCCGAAACAGCGCAAGCAGTTTCTGCAGCAGCGTCTCGTTGGAACCGCGCCGTCGGGGGGTGTAGCGCGGCGCGTGGGCGTAGGGGGCTTGCTCCTTGCGCAGCCACGCGACCAGCCCGTCCCAATACTCGCAGAACTTCTGCGTGCTGCCGACACACTCTGTGCGGGCAGCGTCGAGCCGCCGCTCGATACGCTCCAGCTCGGCGACCAGCGTCTCGCGGCGCTGGTGCAGGTTCTCCACCTCTTGCGCTTTTACGAACGCCTGCTGTACGGCTGGCTCCTCGCGCCGACGATCCACATGCTTCCAACGCAGGTAGACGATTCGCGCCTCGCGTTGGCGCGTTTCAGGCTCGCGCCAGCCCTTGACGGCTTTGTAGACGATGTATGGCGCGCTGATGATTAGCCCCGCGATGAAAAAGACCCATAGCGGCACTTGTTCGCCGCTGGGACCGCCTGTGAGTTGCGCTTCCTGCTGACGCTCTTGATACAGCATATGCAAGCCGAGCGCGTCCACCGTAGCAATCGCGACGGTCATCAGCGCGATAATCGCCATGAAGAAAGCAGTGCGCACACCTGAGCGCATGCTGGGAAATGGCTCCCCCGCGCCAATTGACTCGCGGTTTTCTGAAGCCATCGCCGCCGAGGACATCAGCGAGTAGGCAGTGTTGCCCACCAGTTTCTCGACAAACAGCCCAATGACTGCTGCCAGCGCGACCAGCCACAGCGCCTCGCCGCGTTGCAGCACCTCCAAGCTCAGCAGTCCCGTAATCACGCCCAAGTTGACGCCCAGCAGCAGTCCCGCCGCCAGCGGCGCGAAAAACTCGAACAGCCACTGCCCAACCGTGACGAACACATTCCCTCGGGAAGATACGGGCGCGACGCCTTGCTCGCCGCACACCTCGTCTTCGTGGGCGAAGTCAGCTTGCAGCGCGCGCTCCACCAGCAGGGGGCTAATCGGTTCGGGCGTGGGCGGCTGCTTGGTGCGCTTTTTGGGTGGGGGCGGCACAGGCAGCGGGATACGGGCGGTCGCCATCGCTTGCATGAACTCGGTTTTCGCACGCTCGGTTGCCTCCTCCGTTTCGCGTATCTGTCGCAGGAGTTCGCGGCGTTGGGGCTCCAGCTCGTGGCGCAGCTGCTCGTACTGCGTAGCGGGGATTTTGACCCAGCGGGTGTAGCGCAAGCGCAGTTCGTTGGCTTCCACCTCGTAGCCTGCCTTACGCAGGTACGACTCCATCAGCAGCGTAGTGCGCTCTGCATCCGATAACTGGGCGTGCACAATCAGCGGCGGGTCATAGAAGACGTTTGGCTCCAGCGGCATGTGCCAGAACGGCGCGGCGTCGCGGTACGGCTCAATCAGCGGGCTGGGCGCGAAGAGGCCATCTAAGCTCGGTTGCAAAGCTTCCTGCCTGACGACAGGTTCTGGGGTGACGCCGTTGTTCTCAGTGGGTGTCTCCAAAGTCCGCTCAGGCTTGTCCGTAGGCAGATGCGCTGCCACACGACTGGCGTCTAATTCGCTGCGTTCCATGTCCATGCTCGATTCCCCCTCATCTGTCCAGTTTGCGCAGTCGCTCCTTGAGGCGCGCAAGCGTGTCTAGCGCGTCCGTTTCGCCGAATACGAAAAGCTTACCCGCGTCGTAGAGCGGTGCATAATAGTCGTTCTCTACCGCGCGGCGGTAGCTGTTGATTACGGGACCCACGACCACGGCAACCACTCGGTCATCCCGCGCCAGCCGTGCTGCTTGGGCACGCGTCTCTTTCGCGGCGTGGCACTCGCCGTCCGTGAACAGGCACAGCACGAACTTGCGCTCGGGATACTGGGCTGTATAGCGCTGAAACTCCTGCATGACCTTATCAGGGCGCGTGCCCCACTTGCCGAGATAGTTCTCAATCGTGTCGCGCGAGATCTTGTTCAGCTCCTTCGAAGCGATAGGGCGACTCTCATGCACAGTCTCGATGGTCTCGGCATAACGCCAGATTTTGGTGGGCGTGCGCGCGGGCATGACTTCGCCAATCATCTTGTTGAGGAACGCGACGGCGCGCTGCTTCTGCTCCTTGCTCATCGACTGGCTTACATCGAACCCTGCGCCGACCGCCAGTGGCGTCTTAAGCGCTTGGGCTTGGCTGTGACTCCACACCAACCACCCAGCGACAGCCGCTGCAGCAAGTATCCCGACCAACGCCAACCCTGCCAGAAGAGGATTCTGCGCGTCCCCCTCATGTCGATAGCTCCGACTTCCCCTGTATCTCGACATAGCTGTCTCCCACCTCTTCTACGAGTATAGTGTCATGAGAGTTCCCAAAGTATATGCGTGTACCCCCTGTGCGCCTTATTATACCCCATGCAACAAATTATTCGTCGCCGTAGCGCAGGGCTTCGGCTTCCAGCTCGATTCCGCCGCGGGGATACTGTTTCACGACAACGCGCAGGAAACGGGGTTTTAGCACCTCGAACAGGTCATCGGCGATGCGCGCCGCCAGTGATTCGCAGTATGCCCCCTCGTCGCGGAACGCCCACAGGTAGAACTTGAATGCTTTTGACTCCAGGCAGAGTTGGTTCGGCTCGTACTCCACGATGACCTCGCCGAAGTCGGGTTGTCCAGTGCGCGGGCAGATGGCGGTGAACTCCTTTGCGTGCAGCGTGACGCGCTTGACGGCAGGCGCAGGGAACGCCTCCTGTCGGAGGGCTTCCACCGCCTCGGCGAGGTCTTTCGGGCGCGGCATCGGTCCCGAACGCGGCAGATAGTAGTTGCGCTCAATCATGGCTTATTCGGCTGGCAATCGCATGGCGCGCTCCAGAAACGCCAAGATTTGGCGAATTTGCTCTTCATTATACCCGCGCTCCAACGCCAACGGAGCCGATTCGCTGCGAGCCGATGCTTCCCCGCCAAGTGGGTAGAATTGAGGCATGCTAAAGCGCGAGGCTCAGCCCCGTGTAGTAGACCCTGTACGCGGCGCAGAAGACGCCGCCAGTGAAGCGACTCTGCGCCCGCAACGGCTCAGCGAATTCATCGGGCAGCAGCAGTTGCGCGAGAACTTGAGCGTGTTTATCCAAGCGGCGCGCGCTCGCGGCGAAGCGTTAGACCATGTGCTGCTGTTCGGTCCGCCAGGCTTGGGCAAGACCACGATTGCGACCATCATCGCCAACGAGATGGGCGTACCGATTCACATCACTTCGGGTCCCGCTATTGAGCGCCCTGGCGACCTTGCTGCAATACTGACCAGCTTGGAACCAGGACAGGTATTGTTTATCGACGAGATTCACCGCCTCGCGCGTCCTGTTGAGGAGGTACTGTACCCCGCGATGGAAGACTTCCAAATCGACATCGTGTTAGGCAAAGGCGCAGGGGCGCGCTCGCTGCGGTTAGACCTGCCTCGTTTCACAGTAGTTGGTGCGACCACGCGGGCAGGGCTACTCACCTCGCCCCTGCGCGATCGGTTCGGCATCGTCCACTACTTCCAGATGTATACGCCCGAAGAGTTGGCGCAGATTGTGCGCCGCTCCGCGCGAATCCTGCAGACGCCGATTGAGGAACCCGCCGTCGAGGAGATTGCGAAGCGTTCGCGCGGCACGCCGCGTATCGCCAACCGCCTGCTGCGCCGCGTCCGCGACTTCGCGCAGGTGCTGGGCACGGGCGTCATCACGCTGGAGATTACGCAAGACGCGCTGCAACGGCTCGGCGTTGACCCGCTGGGGCTGGACGAGATGGATCACAAAATCCTGCGCACGCTTATCGAGAAGTTCGGCGGCGGTCCTGTGGGGCTGGACACGCTCGCTGCCGCCATTCAGGAAGACGCGGGCACGATCGAGGATATGTATGAGCCGTACCTGATGCAGTTAGGCTTTGTGCAGCGCACCGCGCGCGGGCGAATAGCAACCCCGCGCGCTTACGCGCATCTGGGCATCGCAGCAACGGGCGTTGCACTCCAGCCGCCACTGGACATCATTTAGCGGCGAAACCGCTCGCGCCGAGCCCGCATGTTGCCCTGCGAATCAGTGAATACTTGCTGCTGATATACCTCGCCGTTGAGTTGCACTTGGTAGGTGAACTCCATGTCTACCTTTTGCCCAAGAATTTCCATAGTCGCTTTGATGGGCGGCTTATGCTCCAGAATCACCGTTTCTGGCGCTGCGTTTGGCTTGGGCGGCTTGTAGACCAGCCGTACCTCTGTGCCGTCACTCAATGGAATGGGGCGCGTCGGGTCTTCAGGCACATACTTCGGCACGAGTTGCTTGAGGCTCTGGGGGTACTTACCGTTGTTGTCGGCGGCGTAGCGTTGCAGGGCGTCGTAAATCGCACGCTGTTTGGACACGACTACCTGAGCCTTGCTGACCACCTCCTCGATCGGTCTCCCAAAGGTGTTCACCAGCGCGCGCCCACCCAAAACGATCGCCAAAACCCCGACAATCAGCAGCCCCAGGCAGCCGATGCCGCCCAGCACCCAGCACGATGCGCGTCCATGTAAGCGTGTATGTCTCATCGCGTCCTCCCCTGCCCGAATTCTACCCAATCGGTACACCGTTGATCATTAGGTGGAACTGACACTCCAACGCCTCCGCCGCACGGCGGCACATGACCATGCGATCCAGAAAGATTTCGAAATACTCCATTAAGCTGGCGACGCTGGTATCAATCTCTAAGCTCAGTTCAATCAGTCGCTCTTTGGGCATCACACGCAGGCGCGAGCGCTGCGTGGCAAAGTTCACGCGGTCGTGGATGTCGAACTCGCCTCGATTGGGGTTCTGAACGCGCGAGAAATGCACATCCGACTTGTCCGCCAAAATCACGGCAGAGGCGGCATAGTTCACAGGATAGCCTGTGGTCTCCTCGTGGTTGCCAATCGCGCTGATGATAATCGCAATCTCGTCAGGTGGCATGCCCATCTGTGTCAGCAGCTGAAAGGCGATTACCGCCCCTGTCTGGGCATGATGGTCGCGGCTGACCACATTTCCGATGTCGTGCATAAACCCTGCGATTGCCGCCAGCTCCGCCTGACGCTCGGTGTAGCCAAGTTTGAGGCACAGTCGCCGCGCATTGTTCGCCACCAGCCCCGCGTGGCGTAGCCCATGCTCCGTGTAGCCCATCGCGTACAGCATTTGATTCGCCTGCTGAATATAGGTGCGAATCGTTTCGTTGTTGCGTACATCCTCTAAGGTAATGAGTGTCATACCCTTATGATTCTCGGTGAAGCGCGGTAGTTCCTGTAAACAGGCTCAGAATGTGGTCGCGCAGCGCGTCGTCTAAGTGCGCCTCAATCAGCAGTGCATAGGCGTCGCAGTCGTCGGGGATCTGCCCACGCAGCTTCACAGCGTCTTTGAGCGTGGTGAGCAAAGTTTTGCCCGAAAACTTATACAGTTCGTCAGGCGTGTAGGCGTGGTGGTCGGGAAAAGCGTGCGCCTCTGCCACTGTGTACCCCAGCTGGTCAGCCATTTGCAGGAACCGCTGCGGGCGTGCGATGCCGCACACGATTGTTAGCGGCTGCCCCTGCAGGGCGTCTAACGGCAGGCGTTCGCCTGTTGCAAGGCGCAGCAGGGCTATAGGCGCGATTGTGGCAGTGTAGGTGGGAAGAGTTTGCCCCCCTCCTAACCCCCCCCGTACACGGGGGAGGAATCCCACCTCCCTCCCCGTTGACGGGGAGGGTTGGGGTGGGGGCAACTGGCACTGTTCCCATCCCACCCAAACCACCCCCCCTGCCCTGCGCACTCCCTCTGGCGGCTCGCGCAGCGGTCCTGCTGGCAGACAGAAGCCGTTGCCCAGCGGCGACTCGGCGGGCAGCAACACCAAATCCAGCGCGCGCGCCAGCGGCAGATGCTGGAAGCCATCATCCAGCACCAGCGCGTCGGGCGACCAGCGTGCCATCGCGGCGTGCGCCATCCGTACGCGCCGCTTACCGACGGCAATCGGTACATCAGGCAGCGCAAGGCGTAACTCTGCCGCCTCGTCGCCGACTTCAGCAGGGTCTGGGTGCTGCAAGGGGTCAACCAACGCGCCCGTGCGGTAGCGGCTGCCCCCATAGCCGTGCGTTAGCACTGCTACGCGCACACCCGACTCCTGCAGCAGTCGAGCGACGGCAATTGTGACGGGCGTCTTGCCCACCCCGCCTGCCCACAGCGAACCGACCCCAATTACGGGAACAGGCATCGGCGCGCGCCGCCTCAGCCCAAGCGCGTAGACGCCCGCATATGCCCGCCAGCTGAGTGCGTAGAGCCGCGCCAACCCCCGCAACCACATAGGCGGCGACGACTGCCATAGCCCTTCCAGCCACTCCGATAGAGCGAGCCTCTCGGTACACGCCATCCCAAGTCAGTAGCATACCCTGCCCTACCAAAAACAGGTATACTATCGGCACCTGCAACGAAGGAGGTTGGAACCATGCAAGATATTATGCCGATTCGGCGCATCGACCATGTGCGCTTCTTTGTGAGCAACGCGAAGCAGGCGGCGTACTACTACCGTACCCTGTTCGGCTTCGATGTCGTAGCGTACTCAGGATTGGAGACGGGCAATCGCCTCGAAGCCAGCTATGTGCTGCAGCAGAATGACATCCGCTTCGTGCTGACGGCTCCGTACAAGCAAGATCACCCGCTGGCGCAGTGGCTGGTTAAGCACGGCGATGGCGTGCGCGACATCGCCTTCGAAGTAGACGATGTGGAGCGCGCCTACAGCGAAGCCGTGCGGCGCGGCGCACAAGGTGCGATGGAGCCGACCGTCCTCAAAGACGACGACGGCGAAGTACATATCGCCGCCATCCACACCTACGGCGATGTCATCCACTCGTTCGTCAATCGCGACCGCTACAAGGGCACCTTCATGCCCGGCTTCAAGGAGATGTTCATCCCCGGCGAACCTATCGGCGTCAAAGAGATCGACCACATCGTCGGGAATGTGGAGCTGGGCAAGATGAACTACTGGGTGGACTTCTACCGCGAGGTTATGGGCTTCGAGCTGCTGGTGCACTTCTCCGACGAGGACATTAGTACCGAATACTCTGCGCTGATGTCCAAAGTGGTGCAAGACGGGCGCGGAAAAATCAAGCTGCCCATCAACGAACCTGCCGAGGGGCGACGCAAGTCGCAAATTGAGGAGTACCTCGAATACAATGCGGGTCCAGGCGTGCAGCACATCGCCCTGCTTACCGACGACATCATCAGCACGGTGCGCCACCTCAAGGCGCGCGGGATGCAGTTTATCTATGTGCCACAGACCTACTATGAGGAAGTGCCCAATCGCGTCGGCGCAATTGAGGAAGACCTGCGCGCGATTGCAGAGCTGGGCATTCTCGTCGACCGCGACGAAGAGGGCTACCTTTTGCAAACCTTTACCAAGACCGTGCAGGATCGCCCAACGCTGTTTTTCGAGGTAATCCAGCGACGCGGCTCGCGTGGCTTCGGCAAGGGCAACTTCAAAGCGCTGTTTGAAGCCATCGAGCGCGAACAAGCACTGCGTGGGAACTTGTAGTCGCAATCTGCCCTGTCGGGAGCCGTACCCCGACAGGGCTACAGGAGGTAGTCTACACTATGCAGAAAGTCATCCGTGCGAGGTTCAGCGGACGAGTGATTATTCCTGAAGAGCCTCTGGAACTTCCCGAAGGGCAAACTTTGGAAGTTGTTATAAGGTGCATTCCCTCTGAAATATACTCTGACGCAGCGAACGCCCAACGCGCCTGGCAAGAGATCAAGGCGACTGCAATCAAGGGGCTAAACATCTCCAGCGACTCGTTGCGCCGAGAACATATCTACGAGGAATAGCCTATGCGCGTGCTACTAGACACAAACATATTAGTGCGACTGCGCGACGCAGACAGCCCTATACATTCACTCTGTGTAGAGGCGATTGAAAGGCTGATTAATCAAATGGCTCATATCTGCCTGTGCCTACAGGTTCTTATAGAATTCTGGAGCGTCTGCACGCGTCCCCGTGAAGCGAACGGCATGGGACTTTCTCCTGAAGAAGCTTACGCGGAATGCCAACGGTTTCGAAGCGCATTTACCCTGCTTGAGGAACCGCCTGAGATAGCCGACCGATGGTTATCTCTCGCTCACCTGCACAACATACGCGGTAAGCAAGTACATGATGCCCGAATCGTTGCCTTTGCACAGGCGCATCGGATTGATGCGATACTTACCCTCAATCCAGACGACTTCGCACGATACGATGAACTGACAATTCTGACTCCTGACGAGGTGCTTAGATGATCGATCGCTACACCACCCCCGAAATGCGCGACCTCTGGAGCGAGGAGGGCAAATACCGCGCGTGGCTGGAGGTCGAAATCGCCATCTGTGAGGGGCTGGCGCACTATGGCTACATCCCTGCTGATGCGCCAGCCCTCATTCGCGAACACGCCCGATTCGACCCCGCGCGAATCGCCGCGCTGGAGCAGGAGACACGCCACGATGTGATGGCGTTCGTGCGCAACCTCGCCGAAACTGTCGGCGAGGCGGGACGCTGGATCCACTACGGCGTGACCTCCTACGATGTGGTGGACACCGCGCTGGCGATGCGCCTCAAGCGGTCGGTGGAGCTGATCCTCGCCGAGTGCGACGCCCTGCGCGCTGAAATCCGCCGCCTCGCGCTGGAACACCTGCACACGCCGATGATTGGGCGCACGCACGGCGTCCACGCCGAACCCATCACCTTCGGCTTCAAGCTGCTGGGCTGGTACGCCGAGCTGGAGCGCCACCGCCAGCGACTGGAACGCCTGCTACCCGAAATCAGCGTCGGCAAGGTGTCGGGCGCAGTCGGCATCCACGCCAATGTCGACCCGCGCGTGGAGGAGTATGTGTGCGCCAAACTGGGGCTGACGCCCGACCCCGCCTCCACCCAAATCGTCTCCCGCGACCGACACGCCAGCCTGCTATGCGCACTCGCCGTGCTGGCAGCCTCGCTGGAGAAGTTCGCCACCGAGATTCGCAACTTGCAGCGCACCGAGATTCTGGAGGTGCAGGAGCCGTTCGCGCCGGGGCAGACGGGCTCCTCCGCAATGCCACACAAGCGCAACCCATGGAACTGCGAGACAATCAGCGGGCTGGCGCGCATCGTGCGGGCAAACGCGCTCGCAATGCTCGAAAGCGTCGCCACTTGGCATGAGCGCGACCTGACCAACTCCAGCGTGGAGCGCATCGTCATCCCTGACAGTTGCACGCTCGTCCACTGGATGCTGCGCAAGTTCACCAGCATCCTGCAGGGGCTGGTGGTGCTGCCCGACAACATGCGTCGCAATCTGGAGCTGCTCGATGGGCTGCCCTACAGCGAGCATGTAATGCTCGCGCTGATTCGCAAAGGTCTCTCGCGCGAGCACGCCTACAAACTGGTGCAGCGCAACGCTGCGCGCGTATGGGACGAGCGCGTCTCGTTCCTGGACGCGCTGCTTGGCGATCCCGAAGTGCGTCGGTATCTGACTGAAGACGAACTGCGCCAGTGCCTCAGCTTGGAACACCACCTGCGCTACTTGCACACAACGGTGGAACGGGTGCTGGGCAATACCAAGCCGTAAGCCCAGTGGATGTTTACGCCGCGCCAACCGTAGCCGATTCTGACAGTGCGCCACAAATTGGCGGAGTCGGAAAGACGCACACGAAGGTTGTGCCCTGCCCCAGTTCGGACTGCACCAAAATTGTGCCGTTGTGTTTTTCTACGGCGCGACGCACCAGCATCAGCCCAATCCCACTCCCATGCTGGCGCGTGGTGACGGCGCGCTCAAAGAGATGGTCGCGCACCTCTGGAGGCATACCAGGTCCCGTGTCGCGGATGACCAGAATCGTCTGTTCAGGATGCTCCACCCAGTCGTACTCGATGCGCCGTTCGCCGTGCCAGTCGCGCATCGCCTGAATCGCGTTCAGCGTCAGGTTCAAAAATAGCTGCATCAAGTAGCGGCGGTCGGCTTGCATGCGCAGGGTCAGGGGGATATTGTTGACCAGCGTAATTGGCGGGTTCAATAAACGCGCACCAGAAAGCCGTTCCACCTCGCGCACAATCTCGGCGGGCGCAACCTCGCTCAGTTCCAAATCGCCCTCTTCGCGCGTCATCGCCAACAGGTCTATCAGGTATTGGTGCGCCTGCTGCGTCGCGCTGCGAATATTCTCAAAGTAGCGCGTCGCGTCAAAATTGGGGTCGCGCTTTGCCCGCATAATCCCAACATCCGAGAGCGACTGCACATTATTGAAAAAGTTTTTCAGGTCATGCACAATCCCGCGCACGACCTGCCCTATCGCGCTGAGCCGCTCCTGCTCCACCATCTGGCGGTACGCATCCTGCAACTCACGGTTCGCCTGGTCCAAATCGCGTGTCAACTGATAAATCTGCGCGTTCAAGCGAATAGAAAGCGCCAACGAGACCACCCAGTAGTTGAAATTCCAAGTCGGCACGAAGGTCAGCGCCCCATAGTAGACGAGCATATCCGTCACGATGAGCGGAACCATCACGCTGAGTGCTGCCAGTAGGAGCCTGTCTTGCAGCGTGAGCTGACACCACCGCCGATATGCCACGACAAAGACGCCCAGAAACGCGGTTAGGTACAAAACGGAGTAGACCAGCCCAAGTCCTGTGCTGACGCCCTGAATGTAGTAGCCCCCCAGTAAAATTGGGCGCGCCTCGAAACCTGGCGCGACAATCCAGCCCAGCACGGCAAATACGGGCAACGGCAGGGTAATCGCCCACAACGCACGCACCCAACGCTCCAAACGCAAGTGCAACATTTGGTTCAAAATTTGTACAAACACCACCGCGCAGAAGGAGGAAGCGACAAACTGCCCCACGGCGTAAGTGTAGGCGTTTCGGGGCGGGACAGGCGTCGGTTGATACATCTGCACATCCACAAAGCTGAACACCAAACAGCAGACGAGGAACGCTATCAACCACAGGTTCAGCCCTCTCTCTTTGGAGAGGAACGCCTGCAGCGCGTGGTGAACGATGAGGTACCCGTACAGCCCCACGCTTAACCATAGTATCGCCTGCGTCCAGCCCTGCATGTAGCCACCCGTTGTATCTTTCCACATTATCGGCAGAGCTGCCTCTGAGGTACACTCGAAGCCGATGACCGTTGAAATCGTCTCCATCGGCACGGAGCTGCTGCTGGGGCAGATTGTGGACACGAACGCGGCGTGGCTGTCGGCGCGGCTGGCGGAGATTGGCGTTGGGGTCTATCGCCGCACGACGGTCGGCGACAACCTCGAGCGCATCATCAGCGCGCTGCAGGAGGCGTTGGCGCGCGCGGACGGCGTCATCACGATTGGCGGGCTGGGACCGACCGACGACGACCTCACGCGCGAGGCGATTGCCGCCGTGCTGAACGAGCCACTCGTGCTGGACGAGGGTGAGGCAACGCGCCTGAAAGCCTTTTTCGCCGCGCGCGGACGCGACGCCAACGAACGCCAACTCCGCCAAGCGATGCGACCTGTCAGCGCACAGCCCATCCCCAACCCACACGGCACCGCGCCCGGACTGTACGCCGAGCGGGATGGCAAGCCGATTATCGCCATGCCCGGTCCCCCCAACGAGTTCCAGCCGATGGCGACCGACTATGTGCTGCCGCGCTTGGCAGCACGCACAGGCGGGCGCGTGATTCGCTCGCGCGTGTTGCGCCTGTGCGGAATCGGTGAGTCGGACGCCGAAGCACACCTCCAAGACCTTATTGCCAGCGAGAACCCGACGCTTGCACCGCTCGCCAAGCTGGGCGAAGTGCATTTCCGTATCACTGCGCGCGCCGATAGCCCCGAACAGGCGGAGCAGATGATTGCCACGATGGAGCGCGAAGTGCGCGCACGGCTCGGTGCGTACATCTTCGGCACGGACGACACCACGCTGGAACAAGCGGTCGTGCAGAGCCTTATCGCCGCGGGACAGAGCCTCGCCGTCGCCGAGTCCTGCACGGGCGGGCTGCTGGCAAACCGCATCACGAATGTGCCGGGCAGCTCGGAGATTTTTCTGGGCGGTGTCGTAAGCTACAGCAACGCGCTGAAAGAGTCGCTGCTCGGCGTGCCCGCCGAAGTTCTTGCGCAGCACGGCGCGGTGAGCGAGCCGACTGCCCACGCGATGGCGGAGGGCGTGCGCCAACGGCTCGGCAGTTGGTGGGGCATCGGGATTACGGGGATTGCAGGACCAGGCGGTGGGACGCCCGAAAAACCCGTCGGACTGGTCTACATCGGCGTTAGCGACCCCGACACGACCGTCGTCAAGCGACAGCTGTTCGCAGGCGACCGCCAGACCATCAAGTACCGCGCCACGCAGTACGCGCTGTGGCTGCTCTACAAGGGGGTGCAAGCGGGCGGATGCGGCTCTTTATCGCAGCTCTGATACCTGACACCGTGCGCGACGCGCTCCACAAGGCGCGTGAGCAGCTCCAGCGCGCCGCGCCCGACCGTGCCTTGCGCTGGGTCGCTCCAGAAAACTACCATATCACCCTACTCTTTCTCGGCGAGCAGGACGAGGCGCGCCTTCCCGCTATCGTGCAAGCGATGGAGACGGCGCGGGCGGGAATTGCGCCATTCGAGATCGCCGTGCAAGGGCTGGGCGTGTTCCCGAACTGGAACCGCCCGAATGTGCTATGGGCAGGCATATCGGAAGGCAGTCAGCTACTTGCCCAGATGGCAGTTGCGCTGGAGCGCGCCCTGCTTCCTGCCCCATCAGGTAAGCCATTCCACCCACACATCACGCTGGCACGCTTCAAGACGCCCTACCGCGACGCCGACGGGCTGAAAAAACGGCTCTACGATGCCACACAGCGACTTGCGCCAGCAAACTTCGGGCAGTATGAGCTACGCGCGATTAGCCTGATGCAAAGCACACTCACCCCTGACGGTTCGGTCTACACCGAGTTGCACACCGTTGCGCTGTAGTTGCCTACCGAGGGGGAAGACCGTCGGGCAGCTTGCGGAACTCCAGGAACCCCTGCGACAGCCCGTCGCCGACGAACCACTCTACGCCTTCCTGCTGGGCAAGCGCTTGCACATCGGGCAAGCTCCACTCTTCCCCAATCACAGCGGGTGTCGCATTGACTCCCGCGCGGCGCAGCAGCTCCGCCCGCGCCGCCGCGCGTTTCACATCGTCTCGGCTAACCTTGATGCCGACCTCTACCACCATCACGCGGTCGCCTTTCCACCAGATAATGTCCGCTCGGAACGGGTTCGCCAAATGGGAGATCTCGACGCCCTGCTCGAAGAGCGGCTGGAGCCACTGCCGTAGCTGGTCTTGCACCATCGGGTTGCCCAAGCCGCCTCCTTGCCCGCCGTAGAAGAAGACAGGCGCCGAAGCAACCACCTCGCGTTCGTAGCGCTCGCCGCTTTGCCTGCCGATTTCGCCCTCCAGCCTGTTTTCGAGACGTTCCAGCCGTGCTTCCGCTCGACGCTGCGCCTCCGCCAGCTCGCGCACCACCTGCACCAGCTCCGCAATCTGCTCGTCGTGGCGCTGCACCGTCTGAATCAACTCCGCAATCAACGCATCGTGCCGCTGCACGGTGCGCGTTAGCTCGGCGATCTGCTCCCCTTGACGCTGCACGGTCTGAATCAGCTCCGCAATCAACGCATCGTGCCGCTGCACCGTCTGGATAAGCTCGGCAATCAGCTCATCGTGGCGCAGGAGAATCTCATTGTGCCGCTGCACCGTCTGGATGAGAGTGGCAATCGCCTCATCGTGCCGCTGCACCGTGCGCGTTAGCTCGGCGATCTGCGCGCTGTTGCGGGCATCCGACTCAATCAGCTGCTGTACCAGCGACAACAAGCGTTCAGGCAACTCCAGCAGCTCTCGGCTTAGAATCGCCCGACGCATCCGCTCCTGCCATTCTGGATTGCGCTCCAGAATGCGCAGCATGTCCTCAAAGTCCTCAACAGTGAACGCCATCGCAGCCCCCGTATATGATACCCGACGCATATCGGGTATCATTTGCCCATACTGGGGGACTGTATGATACGACAGAGACTGAACCAGCTGACACACTGGTGGAACATCGCGAAGGAGCTTTCGCCGAAGCAGGTGGAGCGCGAGCTGCTGACGCCGTTTCGGATTGCGCTGGTTGGACAGCCCGACCGCGTGGAAGCCGTGTGGCGTGTGCTGACCGCAGGCGCAAGCCCCACCCAGCTGCAGACCGCTGCCGAGTATGTCAAGCGCTTCAACGCGCCTGTGGACGAGGAGTTCGACTTCGTTTTGGGCTGCGACGCGCTGGAGGTGCCCCAAGACGCGATCGAGGCGATTGTGGACCACTTCCAGAAGCACGAGTTCCCGCTGATTGCGTTGGCGCGGGTGCTGCCCGGCACGCGCGAGCTGGTCGTGAACCGCATCATTGAGGATGTGGCGTCGCTGAATGCGGGCTTGGCGATGGTCTCCGCACTGCCGTCGGTGCTCCCGCTGTTGGGGCTGCTCGCGCCGCCTGCTGCGGTTGCCGACATGGTGCTGCTGACCAAAAACCAGCTGCTGATGGTGCTGCGCGTGGCAGCGGCGTTCGGCAAGGCGCCCGACTGGAAGCAACGACTGCCCGAACTGGCGAGCGTGCTGGGCGCAGCGTTCGGTTGGCGCGCCGTCGCACGGCAGCTGGTGGGTCTTGTGCCTGGCGGGGTGGGCGTGGTCGTCAAAGGCATGGTCGCCTACGCAGGCACGCTGACCGTTGGGCGCGCCGCCGCATGGTTCTACGCTACGGGCAAGTCGCCCAGCCAAGCGGAGCGCGAACGGCTCTACCGCCAAGCGTGGGAAGAGGCACGCGAAAAAAGCCAGCAGTGGAATAAGCCGTGAGTCGCTTCGCGCTCGGTGTATTGCTCCTGTTGCTGATGGCAGCGGCGTGGGGAACGCCGAGCGTGAGCCGCTTCCAACTGGCGAACGGGCTGCAGGTCATCGTGGAGCGCGTGCCGAACGCGCCGCTGACCGCCATCGAGGTCTGGGTGCGCGTTGGCGTCGCGCAGGAGACCGCCGAGACCTCAGGCGTCGCGCACCTGCTGGAGCATCTGCTCTTTCGGGGCGCCGTTGGGCTGCCGCCCGACGCGCTGGACAGTGCCTTCGAGAACGCGGGCGGCGTTTTGGATGCATTCACCGAGCGCGACTGGACGCGCTTCCGTGCCAGCGTGCTGCCCGACCGATGGCGCGAGCCGCTGCAGATCCTGCTGCGCAGCCTGCTCGCCCCTGCCCTGCCCCCCGACGCGCTTGAGAAGGAGCGACGCCTCATCCTGCATGACGAGTACGCTCTGCACCACGCCGACCCCATCCGCACTGCCCGATATGCGCTATTCGCCGAGCGTTTCCCGCGGCATCCCTACGGGCTGCCGCTACTGGGTCATCCCGACACCCTCGCTCGCCTTGATATCGAGGCGGTTCGCCGATTCCACCGAGCGCATTACCACCCTGACCGTATGGTTATTGTGGTCGTTGGTGCGGTGGAGACAGATGCAGTGCGTCAGGTCGTGGAGGAAGCCTTCGCCCCCATCACCCGTCCTGACTTAGCGCAGGGTTCGTTCACGCTCCCTTCAGCAGATTTGGTTCCTCCCACAGACAGGGTGAACCTCAAGGAGGAAGTTGTTGCTAATCCCGCGCCCATCCTCGCTCTTGGTCTCCCTACCCCACCCGTGCAGGACATCGACGGCTGGCTCTGCGCGGAGGTGTTGCGCGTCGCGCTTGCGGAACCGCATCGCGGTCTGCTCTACGAAGGCGAACCGCCTTTCGGACGCCTCGTCAGTGAATACCTCCCGCGTCGGCAGGGGAGCTTGATTGCGCTGTATGCCCTGCCCCCTGTGCAGGCGGTTGACGACTGGCAAGCGCAAACGCGCCAGCGACTGGAGCGCGCCCTACAGGAGATCGCTGCAGGCAAGTATCGCGCCGCGCTGGAGTGGGCACGCGCAATCGTGTTGGCGCGCCACACCGCCGCGATGCGCAACCCCTCAGAGCGCGCTCGCTGGTATGGGCTCTGCGCTGTGCTGAACCTGCCGCTGACGCCCGAAGCGTTCGCCGAACGCCTGCGTGCCCTGCCCCTTGAGACCATTGAGGCGTTCGCCGCGCGTCTGCAAGGCGAGTCGCCAACGCCAGTGCCCGCAGCTGCAGCGCAAACTCCCCTGCCCTCCCCTGCCCCGCCCGACCTAACCAAGCGTGCGGTTGCCCGCCAGCGGCTCGCGAACGGCTTGCGCGTGCTCGCCCTCACTGCCCCAGATGCCGAGAGCGTGATTGTGCAGGTCGCCGTCGGGCACGCGCTTGGCGAATCCCCTGCGGCAGGCGAGCTGACGATGCGCATGCTCTTCGGCGCGACGCAGAACGAGACCGAGCGCACGCTTGCCATGCGCATCGCCCAGTCAGGCGGCAGCCTGCGCATCGAGTGGACGCCCGCAGGCGCGCTGATTACCGCCTACGCACGCCCCGACTCGGTGGTGAATGTGCTGTCGCTGCTCAAGGAGGCGCTCTTCCGTGCGGAGTTCAGCGACGACGCGCTCCAACGCGCCCGCCAGCACGCGCTGTACGACCGTCGCTATCTGGAAGGGGCGCACGCCTGGCGACTAACCGCGCGGCTGCTGGGTGGGTACGCCGACGAAGACGCCTTAGCGCGTGTGCGCCTCGACGACATCCGCGCCTACTACCGCGCCCATTATCACCCTCGGAACGCAGTAATTGCAGTGGCGGGCAATATGCCTGCGGAGCGGCTGGCGGAGTTTGTGCGCACGATTTTTGGCGGCGCGTGGGACGGCGTGGGGCGCGCTGCCCTGCCCTCCCCTGCCGAGCAGCGGCTGCGTTTCGCAACGGTTGCTGACCTACACGGGCTGCACTACACAGGCTACGGCTGGGCGGTTCCGATTGCCTGCACCGAAGATTACTACGCCCTGCTCGCGTGGCAGTTCGCGCTTGGCGAGGGCAAGCGGGCGCGGCTGTTTGCAGCGACCCGCGAGGCGCGCGGCGTTGGGTACGACCTACGCGCGGAGACTTGGCTGCAACGCGGTGCGTGCGTCGGCGTCGGCTGGCTGCAGACGGGCAAGGCTCCCGCCGACGAAACGCTCCTGCGCAACGCACTCAATGCCCCGCTCACCGAAGCCGAGTTCCAGCGCGCCCGTGCCCTGCTACGCGGCGAGTGGGAACGGCTACGGCTGAACCTGTCCGCACTGACCGCTGCGCTCGCCTGGGCGGAACTCAGCGGGCTGGGCTACGAAGCCGTCTGGGACGCGCCAACGCATATCGAATCGCTCACGCGCGAGTCGGTGGAACGGGCACGGGCAAGGCTGGAGGCAAGCAAGGCTGGGAAGGGTGAGTAGGGGCAGACCTCTGGGTCTGCCCCTACTTGCGCAGCTCCCCTCTCCTGCGGGCGGGAGAGGGGTTAGGGGTGAGGGCTTAGCAGCCCGAACCGAAGTTGAACAGCACAATCAACAGGTCGGCGTCATCCACGATGTTGTCGTTATTCACATCGCCCTGACCGCCAGCGTTACCGAAGTTGAACAGCACAATCAGCAGGTCAGCGTCGTCGACACAACCATCGCCGTTCACATCGCCCTCAGAACCTACCTGCGCAATCACGCGCACATCGGTGATATTCGTGTAGCGCAGGCTACCGGTGGTGCGGCTGCTGGCGTTCAGCGTCGGATCCTGCCCATACTGGTTGCCCTGCGGGATGACCAGCGCGACATACTTAATCCCGCTCTGACCCGACACATTCAGCGTGGAATACCAGATTTCGTTCGTCGGGTCTTGGTAGAACTTCAGTCCAAGGCTATTGTTCCCGTTGAGGTAGTCCAGCGTCGCCTGTGGGCACTCGCCGAAGGTGTTGCCTGTGTTGGGATCCCACTCGCACACATTCGGCAGCGTGCCGTCCGCCTTGCTCAGCGTGCCCACAAAAGTCCAGTTGGGGTCGCTTTGCGGGTCGCTGGCGGGGTTCGGGTCGTTCTGGGCGACATAGATGTCGATGCGGTAAGGCGCAGCCGTGTCCGAGAAGGGACGAACTTTACTGGCAGAGGCTTTATGCACAATATCGCGCACATCCCACGCGAACACCTGCACCTTCACCACATTCCAGCCGTTCGGGTTGCTGTCGTCCAGTTCGTACTTAATCCACACTGTCCCTTCAACGCCGTGATCACCGTTGTTGGAACGGTTCGTGTACGCGCCGCCCTGACGGAACAAGTACTGGGGAACCGTGAAGTTCGTTGGCCAGTTGAACGGTGCGCTTCGCAGAGATTCGACAGTGGTGATGGTCACGGGCGTTGTCGCGCCGCCGAAGCCCACATCCTCAAGGTTGAAGTCGAACAGCTGTCTATCTACCTGAATCGTGTATGCAGGGTAGAACCCAAAGATCTGGTTGTTAGCGCCGTCCGAGAAGTTGCGGCGGCTCCACTGCAGGGGTTGCTCAATCGTTTCAATCGGCGCCAGCGCGTTGACGGCGCGCACTTTGCCCTTGTTGTCGCCCAGCACCACCTGGGCGCAGGTCGTCGCTACAAGCACACTCGCTAAGCCCAAAGCCATAATCGTTCGCATAGTTGCCTCCTTGCGGTTCGATGCTCGAACCGCATCAATAGGATACCCGCCGCAGTTTTAAGGGGTGGTTAAGCCCTATTGCCATACCCCTTTTGTCCCCCTTTCCCACGCGGAAAATGTGCAGGGCGCACCGCCGTGCGCCCCTACACCCCGCTCCCACCGCGTGGGAGAGGGGCTGGGGGTGAGGGCAAACACTTCAGAACGGCAGCACCGAGACCGACTTGGCGACCAGCGCAAGCGCAATCCCGAACATGCCGATTAGCCCCATCCCGCAGAAGAAGCCCGCCAGTAGCACGGGCGCGTAGCGCATCCAGTTCTCCTCGCCGTAGCGACGCTTGAAGTAGCGATGCCCCAGCCACGCGCCCAGCAGCTTCGGCAGCGTGAAGTGCGGCAACTGCCCCACCCCGCTCACCAGCCCGTAAAACAGCAGGATGGGCCACTTGAACGCGCTAAACAGCCAGAACAGCCCCAGCCCCGACACAAAACCCGCAATAATGCGCGGAATGTTCAGCGCGTTCAGCACCACCTCGCGAATCTGGCTCTGGGGCAGGTTAATCTGCTTCCACACGGCTTCCATCTGTGCGTAGTAGGGCCACATCTTCTGCGCGAACGGGAACAGCGGCGACGGGATTGGGCTTGCCTTCCAGAAAAACGCCCAGAAGATGAAGCTCGCCAAGAATATCACAGGCAACATCACCAACTCCGCCTTCAGGATGCTGGTAAACTTCGTGCCTGTCAGTTCCACTTCGCGGAAGCGTTGCGCCGACCAACCGTGGTCGTACAGCGGCAGCGGCGCGTACCATATATCCACGCGCGGATAGCGACTGCTGATAATCGCCACCTCCTTGATAAACGGCACGGACACGCCCTGCCCCGTCAGCCCAATCATACGCGCCGACACATAGCTGTTGAGTGGACTCCAGAGCAAGCCGAACCCCGCCACAATCCACAGCGGAAAGTCGGGCACCAGCACACGGCAAAGCGCGATGTAAGAAACGACCGACACCGCCCACACTGCCAGCGGGATCCACAGCGGTGGGTCGCCCCGACCTGGCGGAGGCGTCAGCCCGCGCAGGCGCAGCGACTGGTTCACTCGGTACTCGCGCAGCGTGCGCACCACCATCGAGACGCCAATCACTGCCACTGCCAACTGCAGCCCCACGATAATCGCCAGCCAGAAGTCCAAGTCCGCCGCAAGCTTCGTCTGCAACGCAGGTGAGTTCGGCTGCCAGTTCGGGATTAGCCCCGCGCGATACAGAATCGGGTTCGCCACCACATAGGTCGCCACAGAGCTAATCGCCGCGCCCAGCAGGATGTGATACGGCAGTACGAAGCCGACCAGCACCTCGCCCAAGTTGATGGAGATGCCCACAATCGCGGTCGGCAGGCTCGCCTCCACATTCTGCGTCAGGTCCAAAAACGGGATGGGGATGAGCTGCAGTGCGTTGCCGAACAGCGTGCCCGTGAACACGGGGATGCCCACATAGAACAGCCCGAAGCCCATGCCGATGACCGCGCCTGTGGAGAACACGCCCCAGCGCCACGACTCCTCGCGGCTGCCCGCTTCTGCCAGCGCGAGCGCGCCCGACGCCGCCACAGGCGCCAGCGGGAACGGCAACTTCTCCACATCCGAGGTCATCCGAAACAGCAGGTAGCCCATGCTCATCCAGCTGGCGCGCCCCAAAATCTCGGTCAGCACCAGCAGGAAGATAGGCAACGCCCACGCGCTGTCCAAGAAGGTGCGCTCGCGCAACGCGGGCGAATCGGGCGCAGGCACTGCCCAACGCGGCACTTGGTCAGCAATCGGCGCGGCAGGCGACGACTGCACAAAAAACTGATCCCAAATCTTCCACTGCAACGGACCACCCGAAAGCCCGTAGATGCCCATCGCGGTCAGCGACGCCGCGATGTAGTAAAGCATGTAAATCTCCTGTCGGCGTAGAGGCTGCAGCGAACGGCGCATCACCTCCGCGAACAGCACAATCGTCACCCACTCCGCCGCCGCGCCCAAGCCGACGCCCGCCACCAAGCCCATGTAGATACTGCCCGGCAGCATCACGAACGCCACGAACAAAAGTCCCAAGAAGGTGCGGAAGGTGAACCCCTCTTGGAACTTATGCTCTTCGGCGGCGGCTTCTTCAGCTGTCTGCCGCGCCCTGACTAACTCATCTTGAACCGCCATCGCATTCCTGATTCGGCAGTGGCTGGGGGTTTTCCTGCAAACTTACTGCGCAAGGGCTTCAAGGCTCGCCCAACGCTCAGGCAAACAATTGCTCAACTCGCAAAAGCACGCTTGCCTCCGCACTGCACGAATAATGCGCTATGCACTGGTGAATACAAGCCTACGCACGGCGTCCAGCACTTCGTCCACCTGAATCGCCTGCATGCAGGCGCGCCCTGTCCCGCAAGCGTCCGATTTATCGATAATGATGTGTCTCTCGCCAATGGGACCGTAGCGTCGCGCGGAGGTCGCGCCGTACAGCCCGACGACGGGCGTCCCGACGGCGGCAGCCAGATGCGCGGGTCCCGTGTCGCCGCTAATGAGCGCGTCCAGCCCGCTGATGGCGACAATCAGCTCGTCCAGCGTGAGCTTACCCGTGAGGGTGAGCGGCTCGGTGCGCATCGCTTTTAGGATAGTTTCAGCGAGCGGCATATCGCCTGCGCCGCCCAGCAGCAGCACGCGCACGCCGTCGTGTTGCAGTGCGTCGGCGACCTGCGCGTACCGTTCGGGCAGCCACTGGCGGTGGGGATCACTCGCGCCGGGATTGACGCCCACCAACGGTCGCTCGCCGCGCCAGCCCGCCTGCGCCAACTTCTGCGGCAGGCTCTGGTACGCCTTCGGGTCAGGAAACAACTCCAGCCGCCAGTCGCTCGTGTCGCAACCGAGTAGCTCCACCACCTTGCGGAAGTGGTCGTTCATGTCGTGCGCGTTGGGGTCCCACTCGATGCTGGCGGTCAGCAGCCTGCCAAACAGCCGCTTGCGCACGCCGTAGCGCTGCGGAATACGCGCCAGGAAGGTGTGTAGGGTCTTTTCGTCGCTGCGGTCTAAAATCACGGCGCGGTGGAACCTGCCGCGATAGAGGTTCCAGATGCTGCGCAGCTTGCCCCGTAGCCCACGCGGGCGAATGCGCACCCACACCTCGTCCACATAGGGGCAATAGCGTAACAGGGAGTGCCCGCGCTCGCCCGCCTCAATCGTGATGTGCGCGTCAGGGAAGCGGCGGCGCAACGCGCGCAGCGCGGGTATCGTGTACACGATGTCGCCAATCCCTGTGCGTGCAAACACGAAAATCCGTTCGCGTGTCCCTCTCACGATCGCCCTCGTGCAACAGTAGTGTACCTAATACCGATGCACGAGGGCGTGCCCCGATTATCGCAACGGTATCCCTGCGACGGTGCCGCCGTTCGTCTCGGCGCGGAACGAAGTGAGCAGGCAGTAGCTGTTCTGCTGCGTGCCTGTGATGAGCAACTGCGGATGGTAGTGTGAGCCAACATGTAGCGTACTCTCGCCGTACTCCAGCCGGTTGAGCGGGTTTTCCAGCGTCACGATGCGGAAAAGTGCTTGCGGGTTGCTCGCCTCACGCGCAAGTTGCCCCAGCACATAGACATAGCCGACCTCGCGTCCCGCACGGCGCACGATTGCCACCGACGCGCTGGCGAGCTGCTGGTCGCCGAAAATCGGCTGCGGATAGAGCGGCATATTGAACCCGAAGCGCGTGTGGAACACGAACAGCCGCCCCAGCTTGTCCACCACAGCGCCGACCTCGCTCTGCGAGGACGCCACGACGGGCGACACGAGGTCTTCCGTGAACGCGCGTCGCCACTGCACGCTCATCTGGCTCGGCTGCAGCGCGTACAATTCGCGTGCGCCTGCCCGTACCAGCAGCGCGCGCCCCATAAACGCGGGCGCGAGGCTGTGAATCGGCTGCATCGAGACGCGTCGCGCCGTGCGCAACGCACCCGTCAGCGCATCGAACTGCACCACCCAGCCCTGATCCGTGCCGATGTAGAAGACGCGCCCAATCTGCACCAAGTTGGTGGAAAACGCGCCGTATTGGGGCGGCAGGAGCGCGCTCTGCCCCACGCGCACGCCGTCGGGGCTAATCGCATGCAACCGTCGGTCGCTGCCCGCCACATACAGACGCCCGTTCGCCACCAACGGCGCCAAATCCAGACGCGGCTGCACCCCAGCAGGGAACGCAACTACCGTATACGGGTCGCTGCTCGTGTCGTTGGCAACCACGCGCGGCAAGTCAATCCGTATCAGCTGATTGCCCAGCCCCGTGAACCAGCCCTCGCCCAACACAACGCTAAAGCCTACTGGACGGAAGTTGCGCAGCGTGCGCCCATAGACCAACCGTTCATTGCCCAGCGTGCTTCCCTGTGTCTCGTTTACGGCAGCACTTGTGAAAAAGATCCGTGTTTCGTTCGTGTCGGGTACAGTACCCATCCAGAACAGCCGTCCCTGATACAGCGTCGCAGGAACAAAGTTCGTATGCGAGCCGTAGCTCCACGCGCGCGTGGGCACGCTCGCGCTTCGCACAACGCCCGCGATAAACTCGCCCAGCACCTGCGCTTGCGTCGCGCCTGTGGGAGTTGCCAAGAGCCGCGCCGACGCGCCGTCGGTCGGAATCGAGCTGCTTGGGGGGCGCATGCGCACCAAGTAGAGCATATCGCCGCCCGGAGGGATTGGGCTACCTGCGCCGTTGACCGAAGGGCTGCCCGAGACCTGTCCGTCTCTGGCGCGGTTCTCGAACAGGTCAATCGTCCAGTTCTGCTGCCCCTCCACTTCGTAGCGCGCCAGCCCGAAGGTGAGGTTGTCCCAGCCGTTGCCGTCGTTGACCACACGCACGCGGAAGATGGCGTCTGTACCCTGCGGTACCGAAAGCGCACTCTCCGACTCCAGCCGCCACCGCCAACGCACCACCTGCCCGACGCGCACCTCCGCAGTGCCTGACTGTGCTACAAGGGTGCTATCCACCGTTGCCGTAGCACGCAACTGGAAGGTCGTGCCTGCCCATAGCATGCTGTTCGGCGTTCGCGGCGGCGCAGACGAAAGGTCAGCGTATAGGCTCCCAACAGTCGCGACAACTCCCCACAATACGCCCCACAATCGTCCCATCGGTCGCATCCTCCCGATGGGAACCATTCCATCTCGTGCGTCGCCAAAGGCAGGTAAGGTTCGCAGAACAAGGCATGGGGGCGTCGATAGGCGGCGCGAACCAGTCTCGTGGTGCCTCCCGAAACTGCCTGCGCAATCCGCGCTTCGCTCCGCAGCACGACGCCCCCCAAAGGTGTGCTGCGCTCTAATCGGGCGAGTAGCAACTTTCATGCCAAACGCTACCGCCCATACCGCTGTAGGAACCGCTGATGCGCCGCGGCGATAATCTCACGGGCGTGCGCCGAGCCGTGCCAGCCCAGCATCGCCGTCGGCTTGCCCTCCAGCTCCTTGTAGACCTCAAAGAAGTGCTGCACCTCGCGAATCGTGTGCTTGCGCAGGTCGGTGATTTCGTTCACCTCCTCGAAGCGCGGGTCATGGTAGGGCACGGCGATAATCTTCTCGTCCTGCCCCTTGTCGTCCTCCATCACCAGCACGCCCAGCGGCTGCGCCATAATCACGCACCCCGTGAAGGTCGGGTCGGTGATAATCACCAGCGCGTCCAGTGCGTCGCCGTCCTCCGAGAGCGTCTGCGGAATGAACCCGTAGTCGCCTGGGTAATGCACAGGCGAATAGAGCACCCGATCGAGCCGAAAGACCCCATGCTGCGGGTCGTACTCGATTTTGTTGCGCGTGCCTTTGGGGATTTCAATCACCACAGGCACCACATACGGCGCGTCCTCGCCCAGCGGCAGGTGATAAAGGTTGCTCATAAACTTCCCGTAAGTTTGCGCACCAGCAACACGATCCCGCCCAACATCAGCACACCCACAAGGCAAGCTACCCCCAATGCAATCCCGAGTAGGCGCACAGGGAACTGCCCCGAAGTGCGGTCTTTCGGCTCGAAGCTATCCAAAATTTGGTTTACCAGTGGCTCATTTTCCGTGAACTCGTCCTCATCGGCGGAGATGGTGACGGCGTAGAGTTTCCCATCCGCGATGACGAGGCGGGTGCGCGCCCGAAAGACCCAATCGTCGGGTGCAGGCGCACGGAAGTCCAAAGTGGCGACTTGCATACCGCGCACTTTGTGAATACGACGCCCAACCTCGACCACCTTCGAGACATCTATCCCTAACTCCTCCGCCACTCCCGAACGGTATTCCGATGAGTATCCGTCCGCTACATTGCGATAAGTGCTTTCAGAGGCGAAGACCATGGGAAGGGGCGTTGAAGTGATGGCAAGGTAGAAGCTACTGTCTTCGGGCGCCTCGAAGCCGACAGCAACTTCGGGGTCGCTGGTGTCGGGCTTCCACGATGCGGGCGCGCTGATGGCGAAGCCGAGCGTGGGATGCGTGAAGGTGCGCAGCTCTTGGCTGGTCGCCACTGCCAGCAGAAGCAGCGATATTCCCACGCTCTGGGCGATGCGTCGCATATCCGCGTTCCTACTTACGATGAATTCTGCCGCTTGAGCTGGTAATACAAGCGCGCGGGCATGCCGTGCGCTTTGACCGCACCGCTCATCTCGGACTGGTCGAACGACTTGTCGTCGAACGAGGCGGCTGCCGCGTCATAAAGCGCCCAGCGGCTCTCGCGCCCAATCACCGTCGCGCTGCCCTTGTATAGGCGCAGCCACACCTTGCCCGACACGCGCTCTTGCACCTTGTGGATGAACGCCTCCAGCGACTCCTTGAACGGGTCGAGCCACAGCCCCGCGTAGGCGAGTTCCGCCCATGCGCGGTCTGCCTGCGCCTTGAAGCGCAGCTCGTCGCGCGTGCAGACCAACGCCTCCAGCGCGCGGTGCGCCGTTATCAGCGTCACGGCAGCGGGGCACTCGTAGTTCTCGCGCACCTTCAGCCCCAGCATGCGGTCTTCCATTATGTCGATGCGCCCGACGCCATGCTCGCCCGCCAGCTCGTTCAGGTACTGAATCAGCGCGAGTGGCTCCATCCGCTGTCCATCGACGGCGACGGGCGCGCCGTTCTCGAAGGTGATTTCGATAACCTGCGGCGCGTGGTGCGCCTCTTGCGGGCTGCGCGTCCAGCGGAAAATCTCTTCGGGCGGCGCGTAGCTGGGGTCTTCGAGCCGTCCGCCTTCGATGGAGCGTCCCCACAGGTTCTCGTCGATGCTCCAGATTTTCTCGCTGCTTTGGTGGATGGGCACACCGCGCGCGCGGGCGTATTCAATCTCTTCGGAGCGCGTCATGTTGCGCTCGCGCATCGGCGCGATGATGGGCACGCCTGGCATCAGCGTGCGCAGCATAAACTCGATGCGGAACTGGTCGTTGCCCTTGCCGGTGCAGCCGTGCGCGAAGGCGTCCACACGGGGCAGCGTCTGCGCGATTTCGACGGCTTTCTGGGCGATTAGCGGGCGGGCAATCGCCGTGCTGAGCGGGTAGCCCTGATAGTCGGCGTTCGCCTTGACCGCAGGGATGCAGTAGTCGGCGGCGAACTCGGCGCGGGCATCTACCGTGTAGTGTTCCGTGCCCAGAATCTTGGCGCGCTCGGCGGCGTCGGCGATGTCCTCGCGCGGTTGCCCCACATCGACCGTTACTGTCACGACATGCTCGAAGCCGTACTCTTCCCTTAGCAGCGGGATGCAGACGGTGGTGTCCAACCCGCCTGAATAGACCAGCACAACGGTTCTGCTCATCGGTAGGGAGAGTATACCTCACGCGGGCGGTCGCAGCGCATTCCGCACAGCGTTTGCCGCGCGTTCGCCCGATTCGAGCGCGCCCTCCATGTAGCCCACGAACAGGCTCAGGTAGTCGCCCGCAAAATGCAGCCGCCCCTCAGGCTGGCGCAGCAGGGGCAACGCTTCGGTGAGGTAGCTCGGCGCGTGATAGATGTAGGCGTGCTGCGCGAACGGGTCGGCTTGCCAGTCGTAGCTGTGGGCAGCGATGACCTCTGCGCGGCAAGCAGGGTACATCACCTCCAGCACGCGCAGGCACTCGTCGATGCGTGCCTGTTCCGACAGCGACGCCCAACGGTGCGCGGCGTCACCCCCTGTCCAGAACGACAGCACGCCCGACTCGCCCGCCTGCAGGTCGGTCTCCTCCCAAATCGCGCTGATGTCGGCGCGGTCAGGGTAGGCACGCGGGAAGGGTTCCTCGCGCCAGAAGCGACGGCGGAACTGAATCAGCGTGCGGATGACCGCGCCCTTGCCCGCGCGTTGGAGCGCCTCCACGCGCTGCGGCGGCAGCGCAGGGCGCCACTCCAGCTGCGTCAGCACGGGGAACGGCAGCGCGACAATCGCGTAGGACGCCTGCACGGTCAGCGGCTTGCCTGCCTGCCGCGCATGGATGCGCACGCCGTCGGGCGTCTGCTCAACGGCTTCCACAGGCGCGTTCAAGTGCAGGTCGCCCCCAAGCGCACAGAAGGCGTCCGCCAGCGCGCGCGGCAGGCTGTCCGTGCCGTCCACGAAGCGGTACACGCCCGCATACACGCCCTTGCCGTAGAACGCCTCCTGCGCGGCGATGCTGTAGACCGACACATTCTCTGGCTCGGTCGCTTCGATGTTGCGCGTGTAGCGGCGGAACAGCGGCTCGCCCGCTGCCCACACGCCCAACTGCTCCGCAAACGCCCGCATCGAGACGCAGTCCAGCGCACGCAACGATTCGGGCGCATGCCACGGCGCATGGCGGTCGGGCACTTGCACCGCCAGCCCGTACACCTCGTTCCAGAACTGACGCCACGCGCGTTGCGCTTTGCGCCCGAACGGCGGCGACGACGATACACCCCAAAAGTCAGGGCGCGTACTCAGGGTCAGGTTGAAACGCTCGGCTAAACGAATCACGCGATGATGATTGGAGTCGATAAACTCGGGACCGAGTTCGGCATGCTGCAGGTGCGCCAGCGTGCGCAAGGTCAGCACTCGCCCCCCGACGCGCTCGCGCGCCTCCAGCACACCCACGGAGAAGTTCGATTGGCGCAGCAGATACGCCGCATACAGACCAGCCAACCCAGCCCCAAGCACGACACAGTCGTATCGCTGGTTATGGCTATCGCTCATAGTCTCACCCGATTGGTGGTGTGCAGGAGTATACCCGACTGGGTGCGCTTGTTCAGAGGGTACATTTCCCGCCAAAGCGGCAGGAATCCCCACTGCAGCGGCATACTTTACCGCAGGAGGACAACGATGTTCACCCAAGCAACTCTACGGCATTCGCAGAGAACCAACTGCCTTGCACGGGGGGCAGCAGATCAGGTAGAATACCAGCCAACAGTAGGGAGGTCGAGATGATGCGACGCTTTAGGCAATCGTTAGGGATCTTCGCGATGGCTTGCTGGCTAACTGCTAACAGCAACACTGCGCATTTGGTTTGGTTACCAGATATCTCCCAAGCAAAGGCAGCCATCGTGGTAGAAGAGTTGAAAAGACGCGACCAGCAGCTTCTGAGTCAGTTCGCGTTTCAGGTTCTCGTATATGCCGAGTCTCCACAGAACCCTGTTCCAAAATCCTACGATTGGGAGCAGATCTTGCACAGCAGCCTCTCCCGCTATAAACTCACTGCTACTCGCCACTCGGTAGTGATGATAAAAGAGCTGCTGGAATACACTTGGCACGACCCTGATCGAATCACTAAGTATACGACGCCGCGCGTAGACGGCGAGACGCCCTACATCTTCTTGGAGGATTTGCTCTATGGATTGAAGACTTCCACCCTTTATGCAGAGCGAGAGCGTCGAGTACTGATATACTTTGGTACGGATGGTCGCATTCGCGAGCGCAAATTCCACAGCCATCAACTGACGCTTTATAGCCCCAGTTTAGCAGGGAGGCGTGGCTACATGCCGTTTATGCTGGAAGAAACCGTTCTTATGTGCTCTGGTCGCGGTTTTAGTTATGCAGAGTTAGTGCCCGTCGCGCTGTCCACCCGTCCCGACGGGCTATGGGAACTGCGCGCGAAAGGGTATTACCCAAACTATCCCTTCTTCCCTGACCCATCTGACCGAAGTAAATGGGCTTACGATGAATGGAGACTGGTTATTGAACCCGAGACTTATCTGGTGCGCGAAGCGTACTGGGGTGGGAGATTAGTCGTGCGCACTGAGGGTAAGCGAGGCAACCAGATATCTGTGGCAGCCGTAGGCTATCGTCCATTCGACTTGTTTCGGCTGACCGTAAGCTTCGAGGCGGTGGAATCTGTATTTCGAGAAGATTGGTATCGAGAGGTGGTAGACCGCGTCCATCTAAGGGATGTGGAGTGGGCTTATGTGGAAGACTATCGTTTCACAGAAAACGCGCCGATCACCTACACTTACAAAAAGCAGCCCTAAGGAACAGGGCTCCGCCTGAACGCAGGAATGAGCGAGAACCTATGCCTGGTTCTCGCTCAAGGTGGAGATCCTCTTTGCACAAAGCAGCCAGCTTGAGGTTAAGCTCCGAAGACGCACTAACAATAGGTACAATTCCGCCATGCAACGCCCAGAGGAGTTTGTGCCTGTGTCGCTGGAGCCTGACCCTGTGATTGAGTATTACAAGCAATTTATTGACCGCTCGCTGCTGCGGGAGAACCTGAAGCTCACGCCGACCGAGCGCGTGCGCAAGATGCAGGAGATGGGGCGCGTTTATGCCGAGTTGCGCCGCGCAGGAGCAAAACTCCGCGATGACCGACGAACGCCCTGAAACGACCGATTTCGAGCGGGTGCTGCGCGCCTTGCACGACGCGGGCGTGGAGTTCATCCTCGTCGGCGGCTTGGCGGCGGTGGTGTGGGGCGCATCGCGCTTCACACGCGACATCGACCTCGTGTATCGGCGCACGCCAGAGAACCTGCGCCGATTGGCAGACGCGCTCGCGCCGTTTGCGCCGTACCCGCGCGACGCGCCGCCGAACCTGCCGTTCCAGTGGGACGCCACAACGCTCCAGTATGGACTGAACTTCACGCTCAGCACCGACGTGGGACCGATTGACCTGTTGGGAGAAGTGGTCGGCGGCGGCGTGTACGACGCGCTGCGCGAAGCTGCCGTCGAGGTGGAACTGTTTGGCGTCCCCTGCCTGTGCGTCGGGCTACGCAAGTTGATTGAACTCAAGCGCGCCGCAGGACGCCCCCGCGACTACGAAGTGATTGCGGAGCTGGAGCGAATTGCCGAACAAGACGAACAGGTGTAGCCCTGCGCCTACTCCCACAACTCGCGCACGGGGAACGCAAAGCCAGGCAGCACCTCCTCGCCCTGCAGGGTATCGTCGTCGTGT
>Ga0079992_145052_pt1 | contig 55296 bp, 53 predicted proteins | sample FaiFalFF_MnMetaG_3_FD_69197 | JGI IMG/M metagenome (GOLD analysis project Ga0079992, IMG submission 69197) | Freshwater microbial communities from Yellowstone National Park, Wyoming, USA - Fairy Falls B (FF_Mn_B) MetaG (SPADES assembly) (version 2) | ecosystem: Environmental > Aquatic >...
CAAACCGCCCAAACGGCTTTAAAGGCAGCGGAAGAAGACGAGCGGGTCGCCAAAGTCCGCTACGAAGCGGGGCGAAGTGTGTTGGTGGAGTATTTGGATGCCCTTGTCACTTTGTTGCGGGCACAAGTTAACGAAGCCCAAGCCCGCTACGGGTTGGCGGTTGCCGAAGACAAACTGCGCCGAGCCATCGGCGAATGGTGAAAGGGTAGGGGAGAGGGACGCTAACGGCTGCCGAGGGTGACGAGGAATTCCTGTCGTCGCCCATTGCGCAGCACTTCCACCTTGACCTTCGCCCCACCTGGTTGTTGCAAAACGAGGCGACGCAAATGGGCGGAATCTTTGACGGGGATGCCATTGAACCGAACGATGACATCGCCTGGGCGCAACCCTGCCAAGTAAGCGGGTGAGTTGATGAGCATCTCCTTGATGACAGCGCCCGCTTCCGCCGTGATGCCCAGTTGCCGAGCCTCAGGCGAATTGGCATCCATCAAGTCAACCCCCAGCATCCCACGCGTGATTCGCCCGCCTTTCAACAAGCGGTCAAGGATGCGCTTGACCTCGTTGATAGGCAACGCAAAGCCGATGCCGATGTTGCCCCCTTGCCCGATGATGAAAGTGTTGATGCCGACGACCTCGCCAGCAAGGTTCAGCAACGGTCCGCCACTGTTGCCAGGGTTGATGGCAGCGTCGGTTTGGATGAAGGACGAGACGGCAGGGCGCCCATCCAGTTCCTCAAACTCCCGACCTTTGGCACTGACGACGCCCACCGTTACCGTTTTGTCCAGCCCAAAGGGATTTCCAACTGCCATCACCCATTCGCCTTTTTGCAATTTGTCGGAATCACCCAACGGCAGCGCCGTGAACCGTTGGTGCGTCCCTTCCACCTTGAGGACAGCGACATCCAAAAGCGGGTCGTAACCGACAAGACGGGCAGGAAATTCGTCGCGTTCGCTGATGCCGACGCGGATGGTGTCGGCGTTGGCGACGACATGGAAATTGGTCAGCACATAGCCATCGCTGCGGAAGAAAAAGCCCGAACCGTAGTTGGCAGGGACGCGTTCGGGCACTTTTTCACCGAAGAAGAACTCGCGAAAGAGCCGATACTCTTCGGGCACGGGCGCCGTCGTGGCGATGTGGACGACACTGTTTTCCGCCATCTTGGCGACTTGAACGAAAGGCGCTGACAAAGCCAAGCCACCTTTGGCAGGCGCAGCCACGACAGGAAGTGAAAGGTCAACGGGACTTGGTGTCTTCAGCCATCGGGCAATTTGGTAGCCCGCAAGGATGCCAATTATCAGGACGGCACCGAGAAGGATGATGAGCCGACGCACGGGAGATGCCCCCTTCAACGACTGACAGTTTTGCTGTGGGCTTTCACCGACGCGACGGTTTTAACGATAGTCGCAAAACTTTCAGGGTTCAGCGATGCCCCACCCACCAATCCGCCATCAATGTGCTCTTGGGCGGCTAAGTCGGCGATGTTGTCAGGCGTGATGCTCCCGCCATACAAAAGGCGCACTTGTTGCGCTACCGTCCCGAACAGTTCGGCGATGGCAGAGCGGATAAGTCCGCAAACACGGTTGGCTTCAGGGGCATCACAAACTTTGCCCGTCCCGATCGCCCAGACGGGTTCATAAGCGATGACAAGGCGGGCAACTTGTTCCGCTGTCAAGTTGTCCAAGGCGCGACGGAGTTGGTGGGTGATGATGGCGTCTGTTTGCCCTGCCTCGCGCTCGGAAAGGGTCTCGCCAACGCAAAGGATCGGCGTTAGGTCATGTTTTAAAGCAGCGTGGATTTTTCGGTTGACGGACGCATCAGTCTCGCCAAAGACGCTGCGCAGTTGGTCGTCTTCCAGTTCAGGGTCGGGTTTGCCAAATCGCCCTCGCCGTTCACTGTGCCCGATGATGACGAAAGAGCAACCGACATCGCGCAACATGATGGGTGAAATTTCGCCCGTGAAAGCGCCTTGCTCGCGCCAAAACAGGTTTTGAGCGCCCAAGGCAACCCGCGTGCCCCGCAACCGTTCGCCCACCGCCCAAAGCGCCGTGAAAGGCGGACAAAGGACGATCGTGCAGGACGGGACTTCCTGAACGGCAGGCAAAAAAGCGTCCACGAAAGCAATGGCTTCGCCGACCGTCTTGTGCATCTTCCAGTTCGCTGCGACCACTGGCTCTCGCATGAACCCATCCCTCCGTCGGCAAAATTGTGGCGCAAGGAGTGCTTGACAAAGGGAACGAGATAGCCTAAACTTTGCAGCGAACGACCGCCAATCGCAGATGACCTTTGCTAACTGTCGCAAAAGGGATGCTGAAGCGGGGCGGTAGCTCAGTTTGGTAGAGCGCGGGACTCCAAATCCCAAGGTCGGGGGTTCAAATCCTCCCCGCCCCGCCAGTTTCAAAGGTCCTCAAGTTTTGCCCCCTTGCTTTACCATCATGGAAGGAGGAAAGCGATGGTGACAAAATCATCGTCGTCGGGTTTGGCAGTGATTTTGGTCTTGGTGCTGGTGGCAAGTGTCAACCCGCAAGAGGTGGTGACAGGTCCGTTGAAAATCTACGACACCGTTTACGAAAAAGTTGACCCAGGTCCGCCTTTCACCGAAGCGCCACGAAGCGTTGAAGATTGGCAGCCACCTGAACCTACTGACGAGGAACGGAAGAGCGGTTTCATCGTCTTCACCCGACCTGAACCTTTTGACATCAAGCCTTGGAGTCGCCCGAAGCCTGAAGAGCGAGTGAGCCAATTGAGTTGCTTTGCTGCTAAAGGTCAAACGACTTCCCTTTGGCTTGCTGTCTATGCCCTTGAGCCTTTGAGCCGATTTGAGTTGACCGTTCAAAACCGTTCACGCAAAAAACCTGCGCCAGAAGTGACGCCACTTTATGCCCACTTTTGGGCACAGCGAACCGATTGGCGTGGGCGAACATATTACATCACGCCAGAACTTCTGCTGCCAATGGGACGAGGGACGAGAAAAGGTGAAGCCATGTTCCCAGCGAAAGGCGGAACGCTTGAGTGGAGACCCCTTGACATCCCTGAAGGCGAAACGAGGCTGTTTTGGCTGACCGTGAAAGTGCCGAAAGATGCCGACGCCGGCGAATACAACTTCACACTCGCTTTGAAGGGAAGCGGTAAAGCGCCGTTGCGACTGACCTTGACAGTTCGTGTTTTGCCCTTCCGCCTACTCAAGCCGCCAGAAAAGCGATGGTTGCTTTACAGCGACAGTTGGCTTTGGGGACGATTGCCCGATGAAAAGGTCCTTTCCATTTTGCGGGACATCGCCGATCACGGCATTGATGGGCTGACTGAATTGCCCTTCGGCGAACTGGACTTGAGCCAGTTGAAAGAAGGCATCGTCCGTTACGACCCTGAACCGCTGTTGCGCATGCATCGGCTGATGGAGCAGGTTGGCTTGAAAGGACCGCACACTATCGGCGTCTTCATAGAATCGGAAGCAGCAAGGGCTTTGAATTTGCAAGTTGACTTGAACAAGGAATGGGACGAGCGCCTGAAGGAAGCGGTGCGACTTATCGCCAGAACAGTCGTTGAAACTTTGAAGCCGCACAAAATTGACTGGTTGTTTTACGGTTGGGACGAGCCGGGACCTGAGAACTTGCAAGCGCTGCAGCAGTATCGTTGCTGGCACGAGGGCGGTGCGAAAACTTATGTGACCTTCTATCAACGGGCGACTTACGATGTGGCAGGTCAATGGATGACGACTCCTTGCTTTTCCGTCGGTCTCGTCAATCGCAAGGAAACTGCTGAGTGGGCACGAAAGGCTTGCGATGAGAGGGGGCAGAAGTTTTTCTGGTATGGTTCGGGTTGCTATTTGGGACAGGAAGGGCGAATGTTCCCGAACCGCTACTTGACAGGATGGCTGTTTTGGAAGACGAAGGCGGATGCGCAAGTTTCGTGGACTTTCGTCCGACCCCACGAAGACCCATTCAACGATTTTGATGGCAGCCAAGCCAACCAAGTTGAGCCAAAAGACCAATGCACTGCCTACCCGCATTTTGAGCGACCTAACGACTACAACAGCATGGTGGGCATCATCCCGACAATTCAGTGGGAAGCCATCAGAGAAGGCATCTCCGATTACTGCTACGCCTACACCCTGCAGAACCTGATTGAATATGCCCGAAGGTTGGTCAAGGGAGACGAGGGACGAGGGGCGGAGGAAGCGGGCAAGGGTCTGAAAAGGCGGAAGAGTCGTTGGGCAATGAGGTTGCAGGAAATCGCCGATGAATCGGAAAAGTTGCTGGCAACGGTTGAGGAGAGTGTCCCATGGGGCAATGAGGTCAGGCAGCGTGGCTACACCAACGCCGATTTACAGCAAGTGCGGGCGTTGATTGCAAAGCAAATTGAGCGGTTGGTGATGGCAATTAGCGGTGAGAAATTGGCTGGAACTCAAAAACCACGAAGGCTGGCTTTGCACTTCCGCTTCCTTCCGCCAGAAAGTTCACCCATTGCCAGAAATGTCCCTTTGCCCGTCGTGAGCGTTCCGAGGATGAAATCGCCACCGAAAATTGACGGTTTGGTGGGTGAAGAAGAATGGCAAGATGCTGGCATCGCCCATCCCTTCTACGAGCATCAAACGGGAGCGATAATGCCCGACGAGATTGATACGAAGGCGTTCGTTGGCTACGATGACCGTGCCCTTTACATCGCCTTCATCTGCCGTGAACCGAGTCTGGAACGCATAAAGGCTGCGAAGTGGGCGAGGGATAGCGACGGCGTTTGGCGAGACGAAAGCGTTGAGGTCTTCATCGCTGACCCTGAGAACCCGAACCGATACGCCCATGTCGTTGTCAATGCTGCGGGAGCAGTTTACGACGAACTGGTTTTTGACACATCTTGGAACGCCGACTTACAAGTTGCAACTCATGTGGGCAAGCGGGAATGGAGTTGTGAGATGGCTATTTCGTGGGACTCGCTGCCTTTTGAGGCGAAACAGGTTCTCAAAGGCAAAGGGCTTCGCCTCAACTTCTGTCGCAACCGAAACTTGATTGGCGAAAACCCAAGCCATTGGGCTTGGTCACCAACTTTCGGGTGGTTCCACACGCCTGAGCGATTTGGTTTCGGGAGGTTGGAAGACACCGATGTCTTCGTCGCAGCCATTACGCCACCGAGGCTTTTCGGCGAAAAGGAGTTGGCTGTCCAGTTGCGAAATAGAAGTCAAGAGACAGTGACGGTTTGGGTGGATGGGCAGAAAGTGACCGTCCCTTCGGGCAGCACGAAAACGGTGCATGTCCCTGTGGACGCTTCCGTTGGCGAACACGAACGCATTTTGCGTTTGCGCATCGGAAACGAGGAACAAGTTTGGCGAATCCCTTACGCCATCCCTGAGCCCATCAAACTCGTTTCTCCGACCGTAGTAGCGAACGAACGGGGCGAAGCCACATTAACAGTGATCGTGAACTTGTCGGAAAAGTTGCGGGTGAAAAGCGCTTTGAAAGTGGAAGCAGCAGGTAGCCAATTTTCCGTCCCCTTGCGTGAGGAAAGGACAACCGCATTGCTGTCCGTTTCGCAACCTTTGCTTGCCGTCAAAATCTCACTCGCCGATGCTTCAACGAAGCCTTTAAGCGCAACTGTTTTCGTCCCTTGACTTTTTGATTTGCAGCGTAAAAGTTCTGACGGCGAGGTGATTGGCGATGACGAGGCGGGAGTTTATGAAGGTGTCGCTTGGTTTGGGAGCAGCGGTTGTGGCGAAATCGGAAGCGAAGGCGTCACAGCAACCTTCTCCCTTCCTTCGCCGTGAAGGATTTCAGTTGCTTTTCGGCGGTCAGCCGTTTAGAACGCTTGGCGTCAACAAGCACGAGTTGCTTTCCCTTTACCTTGCCGACTTGCTTGGTCGTGACCGAAATGAAGCCCTCACATCGGCGAGGAAGTCTCTTGACGCTTTAGCGCAAACTGGCATGGTCGCCCTTCGGGTTAACGCTTTGCCTTTCTGGCCGGCAGAAATTGAGCGCACTTACTTTGAAGCCCGCGATGTTTTCTGGAAGCGCTTTGATGAGATGGTCTCAGATTGCCGTCAACGAGGCTTGAAACTAATTCCCGTTTTGATGTGGCATATCGCCTTTCCCGACCTTGCCAGCGAGAACTTGCAAGATTTCGCCAACCATCCCCGTTCAAAGAGCCGAAGGCTTTTTGAGGCTTGGGTGGAAGACATCGTTACTCGCTACCGTGATGACCCGACAATCCTGTTTTGGGAACTGACCAACGAGGCGAACTTGACTGTTGACTTGAAGCCCATGTTCCCGCAGGGAGTTATCCCGCCCTATGATTTGACCAAACCTTACAAGCATCTCGTCCGTAATCCTGCGCCTCGCAACGAACGAAACAACTGGAGTGCCGACGAGTTGGCTGCATTCGTTCGTGAGACAACCTTTCTCATCAAATCCCTTGATCCCAACCATCTCGTTGGGACGGGCTTTTCGCTGCCGAGACCTTCTGCTTGGCATTTGTGGCTTGGTTCGTTGCGTCGTGCAAAGGAGATGGACTGGACGAAGGACAGCGAAGAGGAGCAAGCCAACTTCATTCGCCTCATCAATCCTGAACCCATTGACCTCATCAGTTTCCACTTCTACCTTGATGCCGACGAGACGCTTGACCAAATTTTGGTGCTGAAGCGGGTTGCCGATGAACTGGACAAGCCCATTTATGCTGGCGAACTGGGCGTTTCAACGAAAGCGGTTCCGCAGGGATATTCGCACCCTGCAGGGCGAGAGGGTTTGAAGTGTGTATTGGAGATGATGGAGGCGTTGGATGTGCCGATGGGTTTGATTTGGTCGTGGGACGATTACTGCAAGCCCCTTCACGAACCCACTGTTTACTCGGACAAGCACTTAGAAGTTGTGGCGATGTTGAGGGAGTTCCGGGAGCGATGGCGGAAAAACTTACAACCTTTGACTCGTGGCATTTCCGAGGCGATTCGCCATCGCCTTCAATCGCTCCTTCAACGCTGGCACAAAATTTTGCAAGGTGGAAAGTCTGAGGATTGAAGGAAGGCGAACTTTCAAAAATCAGGTGCGAAGTGCTGGGTGCAGTTGTCAAGCAAAGAAATTTGGCGGCAGTGCGGAAGCACTGCTCTCCTCCAAAAAAACTACCAGTCGCTATTCGCCAATCGCCATTCGCTGTCTCACCAGTCGCCAATCGCCAGTCGCTATTTGCCGTTCACTATTCGCTATTCGCCATTCGCTACTCGCTGCCGTTTTGGCTCGGCGGAGGTCTCGCCCTCTCAATTCATTCCGCTCCCATCCCATGCCCTTCGTCCCGTTCTATTTGGCGCCCAGTTTCTGCGTCATCAACTACGGGTTAAAATCCGTAGCATGAACGGCTTTGATTGCGTCACCGACTGCGGACTAAAAATCCGCAGCATGGCTTGCTTTTAGTCACATGGTCAACCTTTCATGCCACTGGTTTTAGCCAGTGGTTGATGATGAATTTTCTGAACGCCGAATTTATTCGGCGTCTGTGGAAGCAAACCGTTCGGAACTTTTGAGAAGCGTTGAGGTGATTTGCTTTGCAGCGGACAGAAGATTGGCTGCGCGAGGCGGAAGCAGAATTGCAAGTGGCGAGAGATTTGTTGGAGCATGGGCATTGGTCATGGTGTTGCTTCACTTGCCAACAATCGGCTGAGAAAGCCCTAAAGGCTTTGGGCGAACATTTTAGGCAGGATTTGTTCGGGCATAATTTGAACCTGTTGCTTCAAGGGTTGCAAACCTTTGTCTCAATTCCTGACGAAGTTCGTCAAGCATGCGCTCGGCTCAACCGCTACTACATTCCGACGCGCTACCCAAATGCTTTTGACCGAGGTGCGCCCGTTGACCAGTTTTTTGAACACGATGCACGGGAGGCTGTGCGCGATGCTGAACTCGTTGTCCAATTTGCCCGAAACATTGTTGGCTCACCCTGAAGCGGAAAACTTGAAAAAGTTCGTGGAACGGGTGCTGAGCGAACGGGGAGATGAGATTGCCTTCATCGTCGTCTTCGGCTCGGCTGCGAAAGGCAAGTGGACCGTGCGAAGCGACTTGGATGTTTTCATCGGCTTGAGCGTTGACGATGGCTTGAGGCTGATTGACCGCATAGGTCAATTCGCTGACTTGGCAGAAGGCAACTTGGAAGTTTTCCCTTACGCTCGCTCGGAATGGAAGCGCATGTTTGACAGTTTGCATCCGCTGCTTTTGGAGGTTTTGGAAGACGGCATCGTTCTTTTTGATAAAGGCGATTTTGCCGCGATGAGGGAGATTTTCCGAAAGTGGCGGAGTGACGGGCTTGTCATCCGCAACCAGTTTGGCTGGCGAATTTTGTTGGAGCGAAAAGCAAACTCACTTTCTCAACTCCATCAAAGCGACGACGCAAATTGCCGCTAAAGTCGCCAAGACCAATATGGCTCGCCCGAAAGAATTGAGCGCGAGGAACAAGGTCAGCCAAACACTCGCCGCCAAAAACGCCAAAACGAAAGCCACAGAAACTTTTGCCATCGCCGATTTGTCCTTAACCGCCACCAGCAAGTAAACCCAAACGGGGACACTCAGTTCGTAACCGCAATTGGGGCATTGAACGGCGAGCAGAGAAGTCGGTGATTTGCACTGCGGGCAGAATTTGCCTTTCGCTTCCGCTTCGCTTTTCAACTGTTTTGCCCGCAGCAGTTTTCGCTTCTCTGTCGGGTCGTTAGGCATAAGTTGCACTGCCTTCTCATAACACGAAATCGCATCGTCGTATCTTTTGGCTTCCAAGTAAAGGTCACCGAGCGCACTCCAAGCCGCTGCATTTTTGGGGTCTCGTTCAATTGCTGCCTTATAGCGGGCTTCGTCTTCAGCGCGAATTTGCATCATCAATTGTCGCTCCGACACCGTTTGAGCCATTGCCCACAAAGCAGCCAAGCCCGCTGCGAGCAAGAAAAGTGCAAAGACGAGAGGACTGTTCCACAAGAAAATGACGCCGATGAGCAACCCAGAGACGAAGAGTAAGCCGATTACTGCGTGGCTTCCGGAAAGTTCGCCTTCAATGATTCGCCCGATTATGGCAGCGCCGACGATGGCGACAACGAGCACGAGCGCTGCCAACCTTATTCCCGCCTCAAAGGCAGTCACGAAAGCACCAATCATTGGCTATCCCTCCCTGAAACTCTGCACGAAACTGCTTAGCCCACATCACATTTTGCGACAGGTTTGGGTGTGGGTAAGTGCGAGGTGTGTGATTTTTGATTTCGCCGCTTCTCCCTGTCGAGTTCTGTGCTCTCGCATACCTACACGCTTGCACGCAAATCTGGTGGCAGTTTTAGAGCGCCTTCAAGTTCTGTGGACAAATTGGTTTGAAGTTGCCATCATTTCTCACAGCGCAAAAAGGGTCGCAACACGAAAGGGATGAGGTGAAGGCTTGTGAGGTTAGTTTTGGGTTTGCTTGGGGTTTGTTTGGCAGTTGGTTGGGTTTGTGGGCAAACTGGGTTCAATGCTAAGACGCCCATCGGCGGTTGGTTGCAATCAACTGCGACGCAAAACGAAATTTCACTTGCCCTCGGTGCTGCTGGCAAATTCGTCTGGCAACCTTTTGAAGTCCGAAGGTGGCTTGAGTGGTTTGAGGAGTCAAACGAGAACTCCCATTCACTCGCTTTGGCGAAATGGTGGCTTTCGGAAAATTGGGATGAAGCGAAGAATTTGTCGCTCCCGTCGCTTTCAATCCTGACACGAGTTAGGGAAATGGCAGCCCGCAAATCTGGCGATAGCACCTCTTGGGAGCGATTGAGTTCGGTGACGCTGAGTTACCATCCGGCGAAGCGGTGGGGTGTTTTGGTTCAGTTGAGGCATCGCGATTTTTTGCCCTTCCTTGAAGCCTACCCTTCTCCCTCAATTGAGGTTGCGACTGTTCGCGGTTTCATTGGGACTACCGTTTGGGAATTTGGACGCCAATACCAACGATGGGGACCTGGCTTTTTGGGGGCATCCTTGATTTCGGACAACGGTTACCCTCTTGACGGCATTTCCTTCAGCCTTCAGACAAAACTTCCGGTCATTGGGCGATGGAGAATCCTTCAACTCATGGCTTACCTTCACGGCGATCTGCCGGGACGGTTTTTGATGGCACGAAGGTGGGAGAAACCTTTGGGCGAGAAGTTGAGCGTCGGCGCTAACGAGGTCAACCTCTCTCGTTCCTTCTCGCCGCTGACACTCATCCTGCCTTTCTACCTTGCGTCTCGGCTGGCTGTTCATAGCGGTTGGCGGAAGGAAGGGAGCGACCAAGTAATTTTGAGCGCCGATGTGAGTTATCGGTCTGGCGACAGCAACTTTTACGGGATTTTGGTTGTTGACGACTTGAAACTTCGTTGGTGGCGGAAGGAGGAGCAAATTCAGAGGAAACTCGGTTGGATTTTGGGAGCACAGCATGAGACGAAAAAGTGGGGCATCGGCGCTGAATATGCCTCTTTTGACCGCTTGACTTACACTCACCACATCCAAGCGCCTTACCTTTATCACGGCGTTGGTTTGGGCTACCCGACAGGAGCTGATTCGCGGGCGGTTTCCCTTTGGGGACGATGGCAGGTGAACTCTAAAGTCCAAGTCAGTGGGGTTTTGGTCAGAAGTTGGTTGGACAGGAAAACGGCGAACAAAGACCAAGAGCGGTATTGGATTTTGAGTTTGCAATGGATGGCTTCACCTAACACTTTGCTTGCCCTGCATTGGTCTCAAGGTTACCCGCCGAAATGGGGCGTTGGTGGAGGATGGTCGGAGCAGCAGGAGCGAACGAGGTTCGTGATTTTGGAAGGGAAATTCATTGGGCTTTGGGCGCCGAAGGTTCGGGAGGAAGAAGCAGCGAAAGTTTCCGTTCAGCCGCAAGGGACGGAAGTTATCTCTAAAAGCAAATTCGCTTGGTTGACATCGTTGCGCGATGGCAAGGGGACAATATCGGCAGGGGAGCGAGAAGGGATTAAGGTTGGGATGAGGTTGAGCATCGTCGATGCTGCGACGAACGAAATTGTTGGGACTTTCACGGTCACTCAAGTTAAACCGAACGAGGCGACTGGTCAGGTGGAAGCGGTGCCAAACAAAATTGTGCGGGTTGGCTCAAAGGTGATGTTGCCATCGCAAGGACAGTGAATGGACTTGACACTTTTTCGCTTTCACTTTTTCGCTGTGGTGACGACATCTTTGATGACTTCCCGTGCTTCATCGCCTTCGTTGATGCTGCCGACATCACCTTCAACGACATCGCAAACGGAGTTTGTGTCGTTGACGATTAGGACCCGAAGTTTGGCGATTGGCGGTAGCGCTACCAGTTCGTCCCCGACTTTACGGACTGGATGGACGGCGAAGTTCATGCCCTTTTGGACACCGTCCAATCGCCCGACATTGATGACGATGTAAGTTGCGGTGACGCCTTCAACTTTGCCCAGAACTTTCCCTTTGATTGGCTCTCGTTCAGCGAGTTTGAGTTTCAACAGGTTGCTCAGGTGCCCCATCGCTGCCCTGATGGCGTTCATGTCTCGTTGGCGTTGGTTGTCTCGCCCTAAAACGAGTGCCCCAAAAGGTGTGCCTGTAATTGTCAAGATTTCGTCCTTGTCGGTAGCGAAACTGACCAGTTGGGCTGTCGTTGTCAAGGTGGCGTTGTCAATGACCTCCAAAAAGACTAAAGCGCCGCTTTCGTTTTTGCGGATGTAGAAGCCACCGATGTCAATTCGCCGCCTTCTCAATTCGCCTAAGAGCATCCCGAGTTGCCTTCCTGAGCGGACCAAGTGGACGGTCGCCTTTAACTCAACGGTCTCTCTCAAAATTGTCCCTTTGGGAGGCAATGAACCTTTGTGAACTTCTTCGGACTCACGCTCAAAACGCCTCTCTTCAGCTTCCCTGCGAACCTCTTGGGGAGTAGCAACAACAGTGAAGCCTGCTTCCGTCAATGCAGCCTTGAGCAAAGGTTCAACGAAAGCGCGAAGGGATGGGTCGGGGTAGTTGTCAACGAAGACGACAACTTCGCGAAGCAGCACCCTTGCACCTTGAGGGATTCCCAACTTGACAGATGCGTTGGCTTCGAGGATTGGCTTGGGAACGGACGGCGCTTTTGAGTTTTGGGCGAACGAAGCCAAAGGAAGTGCTACTACAAGCGCCAAGACCAAAATCGGCACTTCGAACTTAGCACCAAGCACTCTTGTTGTCTGCCGTCCCATAGCGTTTCACCGGCAGGCTTTCAAAGGGCTTATCGCCCAATGCCCACCGCCATTAATTTTGACAGCACCAATTCGCAATCGTCAAAAGGCAAAGCCACTCAATATTCACCGTTCGCCAGTTGCCAATCATCATCGTTTTGGCTCGGCGGGAACCTCGTTCTCCCGTTCTAAGCAATTTTCTCCGCACTCAGCACTCTGCACCCAGCACTTTTATTCTCACCCTAAATCCACTTTCGGCACTTCAATGGGCTCACCGTTTTTCTCTGCGGACTCCAATGCAGCCAATGTTGCGGCGAGGGTTTTGACAGCATCGGCGTAATCGCTGCGGATGAGCGATTGGTTCTTGGTCTTGACCGCTTCAACGAAAACGACGCTTTCGTAAAAGTGACCGTTGCGTTGGTGGCGGATTTCTTCGGTTCGGTTGGGCTCAATGAACTTCACGCCGCTCCAAGAGACTTCAGCGATAAGGTCGGGAGTGATGACATGGACACCGATAGTGTAACCCATTCGGAGCATACATGTGTTGGCGATGCAGCCTATGGCTCCGTTAGCGAACCAAACATTCACGACACCGACATCGGGGACATTGAGGTCAGGGACATCGTGCAGGACTCTCAAAGCCGTTGCAGCGCTGACGCGAACGATGTCGCCGACGAGGTAACGGGCAAGGTCAAAGATGTGGGTCGTTTGTTCAACGATTTGTCCACCCGACATTTCAATCCGACGCCACCAGTAAACTCCGGGGAGACCGCCCATCCAATAGCCCATGACCATGCCGATGGTTTTGCCAGCAAGTCGTTCCTTCGCCAAGTCGGTGCCGTCAAAGTAGCGGAAGTGGTAGCCGACAGAGTTGATGACGCCGGACTTTTTGATGGCTTCCAGAATTTCCAAAGCCTTGTCAAGGGTTCGGGCGACTGGCTTTTCGACGAAGATAGCAACTCCCGCTTGGGCAGCGAGGATTTCTTGGTCAGTATGAGCATGAGGGGGAATGCAAATGTAAACGGCGTCAAGTCGCTCCTTCTCAAGCATCTGGCAGTGGTCAGTGTAGGCGTTGCCTTTGAACCGTTCCGCTGCCGCTTTCGCTCTCCCTTCGTCCACATCGCAAAAAGCCACCAACTCCACGCCTTCAATTCGGCTCAGGTTGTTCATGTGCAAGTTGGCGATGCCACCGCACCCGATAAAGCCTATGCGCACGGAACTCATCTCAAACCACCTCCGATAAATTTGTGCACAGCGAGAGTTTTTGAGCCGCATAATTTTTACACGGCGCAGCCCAATTTGCTGTCGGAGGTGATGACCGATGGCGCGCCGTCCGAAACCCGAAGAGGAAATTGAGGTCGTGGAGGAGGAAGTCAAGGAGGAAAAGCGGGTTAAGCCTAAAACGCTCAAGCGACTGGTCACCGAATTGATTGTCAGGACAATCGGGCGAGATGCCGCCCAACACCTTATCAATGCTGAGATTGAGGTCTTCAAAGCCCTTCGGGCGATGATTGATTACCGCATCCGCTCAGCCGAACGGGCTGCAGAAAAGTTGCAGGAGATTGAAGTGCAATGACTCAAAGCCACTTCCGCAAAATCTCGCCGTCAAAGCAATTGGGAGCGAAAATCGGCAAGGTGGTCTTTGTTGTGCCCGAGATTGAATGGAGGACACCACAATGCGCAAATGGCTTTTGTTAACAGTGTTGTTAGTCATCGCCAACTGCATAGTGGCAGCCCAAACTCCATTGCCGCCAGAGGTGACCGAGCAGGAAAAAAAGTTGGGTGAGGAAGCGGTCAAAGAGTTTGAGGCGAAAGTGAAAATCGTGAACGACCATCCTGCATTGCCGCAACTCAGGCAAATTTTGGCGAGGATAGTCCCAATCACCGAACGCCCCAAAATGACATACACCATCAAAGTCGTGGAGGACAACGAGCCCAACGCTTTCACTTTCCCCGGTGGCTTCATGTATGTCACGACGGGGTTGCTCAAATTGGCAGAAAGCGAGCACGAGTTGGCTGCAGTCATCGCTCACGAAGTCGCCCACAACACCCGCCTGCACGCAATCAGAATGATTCGGAAGGAAAGCCAGTTAAGCATCCCAGTCCTCCTCGCGATGCTGGCTGCTGTCTTCGCGAGAGGCGAAGCAGCGATTCAAGCGGCACAAATTGTCTCTCAGGTCGTCCAAGTCCTGATGCTGGGCTATTCGCGGGACATGGAAAGGGAAGCAGATGAAGCTGCATTCAGTTACCTGCAGAGGGCTGGCTACAACCCTGTTGGCTTGCTCACTTTCTTTGAGAAACTCGCTCGTTTGGAGAAACAATCAACCCCGCCACAATTTTTGCCCGGCTATTGGACAACTCACCCTGCCATTGAAGAACGCATCAGCGCTGTCAAACAGTGGTTGACAGCAGCAGGTTTACCGATAAACCGTCGCCCAGTCACCAGAGCGCTTCAAGTGGAGGTCAAGGAAATTGAGGCGAACGGAGCGAAATTAGCGGTGTTGATTCTAAGCGGGGAGGAGTTGTGTCGTTTCTCCTCATTGGACAAGCAAAGCGCTTTGGAAAGGGCACAGGAAGCGGCAAGGAAACTGGATGAAGTGTTGGAAGCAGGGGCGCAAGCCTTTGACTTCCAAACGAAAGTGACACCCGAAGGGGTCACCGTTTTGGTTTCCTTCCGCCCACTTTGGGTTCTCACTGCTGCTGATATTGCTGTTAACCAATTGACGCCCGACGAATTGGCTGTCAAAATCAAACGAACTATAAGCCGAGAGTTTTTGAGGGAACGCTTGAGTGGACGATTGTAAGCCTGGAGGTGAGCGAATATGCGATGGATGCGGGACTTAGGCGAAGGGCTGTTTTGGGTCGTAGCGTGCTTTTTGCTCGGTTGGCTTGCCTACCCTTACCTGCCAGAGAAAGTGCCAACTCACTTCAATGCCCAATGGCAACCTGACGGTTGGATGAGCCGAGAGATGACTTTGTGGTTCATGCCTCTGATGCTTGCGGTCCTCTGGGGTATCCTCACTCTATGCTTCTGGCTGGCAGCGACTGAGAAAGGGCAACTCAAGTTGGAGCAATCTGACCTTAGGCTGCTTTTGGGCATCCGGACACTTATGGGAGCATTTATGTTTGCAATTCACGCAGCAATCTTAGCAGTCGGCTTGGGATGGTTGAGCAGTCCAAGACCTGTAATGTTGCCTGCCATTGGAGTGCTATTCATGTTCATTGGCAGCATTTTACCCAAATTAAAGCGGAATTGGGTGGCTGGATTTAGGCTTCCGTGGACGCTGGTGAACGAAGAGGCTTGGAAGGCGGCAAATAAGTTTGGTGGCTACGGGTTCATGGCGATAGGTGGGCTTTTCCTTCTTGCTCCTTTGTTTCCTCCTCGTTTTGACCTCATTTTTCTGGCGTTGATTTTTGCACTAATCCTTGCCATAAGCGTTCAAGCCTATCTAATTTACCGCCGTGCGAATGTTCCCACCTCTTGACTTTCGGTGCGGAAAGCGTTATAATTTAGGGCGACAGAAGAAGGTTACTGTGACAATCTGAATGACGAAACCGACAGCGAAGAAGGCGAGTGCGATGACAAGTGTGAGGCAACAACTTCAGAGGATTTTGAAGCGGCTGGAAGGGCGCTCTGAAGCAACACCTGAGGAGAGCCTGCAACAAATCCTCGCTTTACCTGCCAAACAGGTTATTCCGATGTTGATTGAAGCGCTTGAAAAGAGCCCGCATTACCTTGTCCGTTTGGTCTCTGCAATGGCTCTTGGAGAACTACGGGCAGAGAAGGCTGTCCCTGTCTTGATTTCAACTTTGTCTGACTCCAGCCTGACCGTTCAAAGGGCGGCAGCGGAGGCACTGGCGAAAATCGGTCGCCCTGCTGTTTCTTCACTTCTTGAATTCATTAACCACGAAGAACTTGCCATGAGGCGGTGGGTCATCCAGATTTTGGGTAAAATCGGAGCGAAAGAGGCTGCCCCTGCTCTCCTTGAACGGTTCACCAAAGAAGCCCCTGAACTTCAAAGGCTTATTGTTGAGGCGTTGGGCGAAATTGGCAGCCGAAAAGCCTTTAAATTGTTGACCGAACTGGTAAGACATGGTGGTGCTGACTTTTCACGGACAGCGATTGAAGCATTAGGCAAACTAAAAGACCCCAAAGCGATACCCTTCCTGCTGGACATCTTGGCTCGTGATGGGGCGGAATTGAGACGGTTGGTGAGGGACGCTTTGATGTCTATAGGCAAGGAATCTGTGCCTCACTTGGTAAAGGCGCTTAAGCATCCTAACCAAACCGTTAGACAAGTTGCTGCGGAAGTCCTCGGTTCAATGGGAGACCGAAGGGCTTTGAAAGAGTTAGTCAAAGCCTTGAAAGACCCTGACCCACTTGTCCGACAGTCAGCAGTTCAGGCAATCGCTCGCTTTCCCGATAAGTCGCTTTTTGAACCACTGTGCCGACTACTGAACGATCCAGATCAAGAGGTCAGGTTCCAGGCACTGAAAGCACTTGTCCAAGTTGGGAAGCAAATGGCAAAGCCCTATCTTAAAAAAGCCCTTCGCGACCCTGACTGGCTTATTCGCCTCACTGCAGTGCAAGGTTTGAGCCAACTTGGCGGAGATGACGCTTTGGCGAGTTTATGTGAGGCTCTTAAAGACCCTGAATGGAGTGTCAGATACCATGCTGCTTTGGGACTTGCCAAGTTGAAGAATCCCAGAGCAGTCATGCCTCTCATCCAAGCGGTCTTTGACCCTCACCCGCAAGCAGCACTGCAAATCATTAGAGCGCTTGAAGAATTGGGAGACCCAAGGGCAATTGACATTCTTAGAAGGGTCGCCAGCGCTAATATCCCAGAAGTTAGCAGTGCTGCTCAAAAAGCAGCCAGAACCTTGCAGGAAATTGCCCAAGCCAAAGGCTTGGTTGTCCCGACCGCTAAGCGCTCTACGAGAAGAGTCCGCTCAACCACTCAACCTATTTCTTCGCCATTGAAGTGATGAAAGATGCCAGAACGCAATGTCACTGTAAACCGCAAAGCCCGACACGATTACGAAATCTTGGAAACCTACGAGGCAGGTTTGGTGCTAACTGGTCCTGAAGTTAAATCCGTTCGGCAAGGGAAAGTCTCCCTCGCAGAGGCATATGCCAAAGTTAACAAGGGCGAACTTTGGCTCTACAACATGCACATCGCTCCTTATGACCCAGTTTTGCAGCGAAACTACGACCCTCGTCAGCCCCGTAAATTGCTGATGCATCGGCGCGAGATTGACAGACTGATGGGCTTGACCCAACAACGGGGGCTGACATTGATACCGCTTAGAATCTACTTCAACGAACGAGGCTATGCAAAGGTTGAACTTGGCTTAGCGAGAGGTAAACGGAAAGTAGATAGGCGTCGGGAAATTATGGAGCGAGAAATGAAACGAGAAGTTGACAGGGCGTTAAGAGGGAAGCGCAATTTATAGTGCTCTTCAGCCTTTTTCCTTCAACTTGCGCCATAATGTTGCCTTCGGTAAATTCACAAACTCAGACTTCATGGAGGTGATTTTGCGCCATGCCAGTTTATGATTACCACTGTGACGCTTGTGGGCACACCTTTGAAGTCTTTCACGGAGTGGATGAGCGACCTGAAGTCAAATGCGATAAATGTGGGCGACCCGCCCGCAAACTGTTCAGACCCGTGCCAATCATCTTCAAGGGCAGCGGCTGGCATGTGACTGACTACGGGAGAGGCTCTTATCCCAAAAAGCGAGAGGTTGAAAAGCCCGAAGCAAGCACGAAGTCCGAAGAGGGTGAGGAGTGAGCCTCAAAGCATCACTGTTCCTTCGGTTGGGTCAAATAGACCAGCAAAACGCTGAGGAAATAGAGCCCAACTATCGGACCTGCGAGTAGAGTCATGTTCACAGGGTCTATCGTCGGCGTTATGATGGCAGAAAGGGTGAAAATGGCGACTATGGCGTGACGCCAGTAGCGCATCAACCCTTTTGCGCTGACAACACCCAACTTGCCCAGAAACATCATGACCAACGGCATTTGAAACAGCACCCCGCAGGCGGCAGCAATTTTGGCGACTGACCAAAGGTATTGCCGAGCAAAGTTAAGGACCTGAACTTTTATGCCTGGATTCTCCGTGTGTGGAAGCCCCATTTGAAGCATGAAAAGGGCAGCGACGGGAATGAGGTTGTAAGCGAGGAAGACACCTGCTCCGAAAAGGATAAGGGAGGCTGGGATGAGTTTGAGTGCAAAGCGCTTTTCGTGAGGGTAAAGGGCTGGCCAGATGAAAGCCATGACCTCGTAGAGGATGCCAGGGAAAGCAATGACCAGCCCAGCAGCGATGCTTATTTGCAACTTCAACATCAGCGGCTCAAAGATTGACTGCAAGGTGACGGGAATCTCATACTTGCGGAGGGCAGGTTCAATGGGTTTCACCAGCATCCAGAAAATCTTGTCGTAATAAACCCACGCGATAACGCTCCCGATTGTCCAAAACAAAATTGCCCAAAGCAACCTTGACCTCAGTTCTGCCAAATGCTCCCAAAAACTCATTTCTCGGTCGCCGGGCGGTCCCTCTTCTGGCATTTCCAAATTTTCGCTGCTTTCCTGAACTTTCCGTTTTTTGCCGACAATCATGAGAGTTGTCAAGAGCAAGCCGACAGCACCTGCCCCTATCGCAATCCAATGCCACAATCGCATGAGCAATCACCGCTCGAAATTATTGCATGGATTCAGCGTTTATGAAAGCCTTCTGCTTCATTTCCGCTTTCCCCAGCAGCAGTTTAACCAATCAAGTGAGTCTTGCCCCGCAAAACTCCGGTCAAGAACTCATGACTTGCTCTGGCTTACTGCAATGTCTTGATAGCATTGTGCTCAATTCTTTATGGAAATTTCAGTTCCGCTCTCAAATCCTTGAAAAATGGCTGTAAAAACTGAAAAATTGGCGGGTATTTATTGCCTCTCCCATGTTTACGAGGTAAACTTGCGTGGTATAATATCAATGGCTGTGCCGAAGGGCACAGCCGAGGAAGAAAATCTCAAAACCTCGGGAAGGAGGTGAACGAATATGGCAAAGTTGGCACGCTGGCAGCCGATCACCGAGGTTGAGCGCTGGTTTGACCGATTTGACAGGTTGTTTGATCGGATGCTCTCCCGTTTCTTCCGAGACTTTGAGCGAGACTTCTGGGGGCTGGATTGGCGATGGGAGCGGTGGGTTCCAGCCATGGAAGTTAGCGAAACCCCCGAAGCCTATATCGTCCGAGTAGAATTGCCCGGCGTGAAAACGGAGGACATTGAGGTCACCTTGCAGGATGATGTTTTGACTGTTAAAGGCAAGCGGGAACGGAGCGAGGAACGCAAGGACGAAACACTCCACTTCGTTGAGCGTGCCTACGGTGAGTTTGTCCGATCGCTCCGTATCCCAACAGATGTCAAAGTGGACGCCATTGAGGCGTCCTACAAGGACGGAGTCCTTGAAATCCGATTGCCCAAGAGCGAAGAAAGCAAGCCCCGCCGCATTGAGGTGAAAGCCGCCTGAAGCCTTCAGCCGGGCTGGTGGCGGTAAAGCCGCCAGCCCTTTCTTTATGAGGGTGTTACAATGCAGAATTGCATCGCTTGTCGGGGAAATCCTGATTGACGGGTTCGCAAAAATTAACCAATTTCAAGGCATAAACGCCGATTTTGGCGGCAAAGCCTCGGAATTGGGGCGTAACCTAAATCGCAAACCAATGTCTAAAGGAGGTGGACGAAGATGGCACAGATGCGCCGTTGGTCACCTTTCGCTGAATTTGAGGCTTTTCGGCGCGAAGTAGACAGATTGTTCCGTGAATTTTTCGGTGAGGAGCGAGCGACTGCTACTCGCGGTTGGTCACCAGCAGTGGATATCTACGAAACACCAACAGAAGTTGTAGTGCAAGCAGATTTATCGGGTGTTCGCCGAGAAGACATCCAAATTGAGTTGACCGACGACCGATTGACCTTGAAAGGGAAAAGGGAGCGACCAGAAGAGGCTGAAAACGCTACCTATCACCTGTTGGAGAGGAGTTATGGTGAGTTTGAGCGAAGTTTCGCACTGAATGTTCCTGTTGACATTGATAAGGCGGAAGCAGCCTATCGTGATGGCGTATTGACCATTAGGTTGCCTAAAGTTGAACCTAAGCGGGCGAAGCGGATAGAAGTGAGGGTGGAAGGCTAACGCCTGCCCCTTCACCTCTCGCCGCATCGCCCACCCGACGGAGCAACGCCTCCCTCCCCGCCTCGCCGCCCCTCCCGGCCCGCCGCCGAAAAGGCGGCGGGTTTTTTGTTTTGCAACAAAGATACTACGCAGATAGCAATTCATCTATCAAAACCGAACAACCCCTCAGTTCGCTTCCCGTTGCCCTTCCAAGCAGCAAAAACCCACCTTCTACCTTGACCCCTAAGTCTTCGGTCAGGACTGCGATTGCTGAGCCGCGATTGGCGAGGTCATAGTGACAAAGCAACCCCACTTCTCCGTCCCTAACTTCCTCCAAACTTTCGGGGTCAAGCACCCTTGTCCTCGCCCAGTGAGGTGGCTTGTGGATGCGTTGTTGATTTTGGGTCGCAAAATATGGGCTTCCCACGACCCCGTCATAAAACTGCGACGATAACTCAGCCATCCCATACTCGTTGACGCACCAGTCTTGCGGGATGCCCAAGACCTGCTCATAGAGCCGATAAAGTTCGTTGCGGGGAATCTCTCGCGAACGCCCCTTGAAACCGCCTGTGTCCATAAGCCGGCTTCCAAAAGGCAACTTGAAACTTCTCCCATTAGCGGCGCACCAGTCCAAAAAGTGCACGAACGAAAAGGATGTTCCCAAAAGCATGACCGACTTTCCGTTTTCCTCCGCCCGTTTGAGCCAATTTGCCAGTTCCTCCGCTTGCAGCCTATTGCCTCGTATGAACCACCCGCTTTTCAGCCCTTGCTCTGTTGCCCCCCATTCTCTCATCACGGTTGCCAGCATGTGTCCCAGCGATGAAGTCGGCAACTCTTCCGGCGGTGGGAACAGGACTGCGATTGGCATCCTCTGGCGTTCTGGCAAAAGGTGAGGCTCAAACCACTTGAGCACTGATGTCTCGTAAAGTCGCAAGTTGAAGATAAAGTGCTTGCTTCGTTTTCCCTCGCCTTGCGTTGTTCCGCTTGACAAAAATATTGCCTCAGCCTGTTCCGTCGGCTCGCACGCCAAATCCAAAACCTTGAAGGCTTGGGTCGGCACAGGCGGGATTTCCGTCCAGTGAGAAACCGTCTCAGGCGTTCGCTTCCTCTTCAAGCAAAAGTTCCGGTATGCTTCGTTGCGCTCAAACTGGTAAGCGAAAACTTTCAACGCTAAATCGTTGAAAGCCTCGTCACCCTGACTCCCATGCTCAATGAACTGGAGAATTTCCTCGTCCAGTTCCGATGCCGTCATTCCCCATCACCTCAATCAAGGTCAAGGCTGGCATTCCCTGCACGGCGCAAAACCTCGTTCCAATGCGATTTCGGCGTTGGGCAATCTCAATCGGTTCTTAGGACTAATTTGGCGGACTGCAGGGCAAGTTGGGCGGTGGAAAACCCTCGTCCTGAGGTTGGCAATTACGGGTGAGCGGCTCGGTTTGTAGACTGACCATAAACCCTTTCGCTTTTCCCTCGCTTCCTCTTGAAGGCGGACGAACAGGTCAGCGTATCGGACATTCGGCGGTTTTGTGTAAACTCTCGCGAAACCGTTGCGAACCAATTCAGCGTTGACAAAGATGCGTTTGCCCTTTGCGTCTCGGACAAAGACATAAGCAAGCAGCCTTCCATAGCGGTCGTAACGCTCAATGTCAAACTCCAACTCCACTACCCTACCCTGCACCAATCTGCGGTTAAAGTTCTTCGCAGCCTCATAGAAGGGTTGCCCTCTTTCGGGAGTGTCAACGCCGATGTATCTGAGAGTGCGACCGTCTGAGAGCACTACTGTGTCGCCATCCACCACCTTGATGACCTTCAAAACGCCCTTAGAACCTTTCGGGGGCGGGAGAATTTGACGCTGGGCAATGACGGCGAAAAGTAGCAGCAAAAGTAGCGCGGGCGAGAAACGGAACAGGTTGAAGCGCCGTTGCAATTTCGGCGGAAAAGTTTGCCGACTTCGTTTCATGTTTGGAACTTCCTCCTTCACTCAATCTTGACTGGTTGCCCAGTTTCTGCGGAGCGGACAGACGCTTCCACCATGAGAACGGCATCGCGTGCTTCCTCTGGCTTGACAGCCAGTTCAGCGCCCTCGTTCAAGACAGCAGAGATGTTTCGGTAATAGTCGCGCCAATCCCCGCGAACGCTTTCGAGGGTCATTTCGACGCTGTGACCGTTCAACTCCGTCCAAACCTTTGCCCGATGTTCTGGCGCTTCCCTCGCTTTAGTGATGTCTCCTTGACGCAAGGCATCTTCTTGTGGGTCAAGCCCAAACTTTACAAGCCCGCCCTTATCACCCAAGACATACCATCTCGGCTTCTCGGCTCGCCTGAGGTTGTTGACCTCAATGACGGCAATGCGTCCGTCGCCGTAGTCAAAAACGGTTCGGATGAAACTTTCAACGCTCTGCTGCCAGACCCTGAAGTTCCTCCAAGCCACAACCTGTTTTGGTTTTCCCATCAGCAGCAAAGTTTGGTCAACGAGGTGAACGCCCCAGTCGTGGAGCAATGAACCCATGGTTTCCCGCTCAGCCCTCCATCGCCCTGTCGGACCGTATCGCCCAACGCTCAACTCCATCAACCAAACTTCGCCGAGCAGTCCGTTCTCAATCGCACGCTTGACAGTCAGAAAGTCCCAGTCCCAGCGCCGGTTGTGGAAAACGCTGAGCAAACGGTTTTGGCGTTTCGCCTCTGCAATCAAATCGTCCGCTTCCGCGACGGTGAGCGTGAAAGGTTTATCAACGACGACATGCTTTCCCGCTTGGAGTGCGGATTTAGTTAGCGGGTGATGGGTGTTATGCGGAGTCGCAATGACAACCAAGTCAACCTTCGGGTCAGCGAACAAATCTTCCGGCGAGGCGTAAACCACAACGCCCCAATCTTTTTGGGCTTGGCTTCTGCGACCTTCATCCCGAGAAGCGATGGCGTAGAGTTCAAGCCCATCAACTTGAGCAATCAAGGGTGCATGGAAAACTCGCCCAGCATACCCGTAGCCAACAATGCCAACTCTTACCGCCATCCCATTTGCACCTCCAGTCGCTTTGTCAAAATTTTCCTTCCCACCGCTACGGGCTTCAGTCCATAGTTGGCGACGCAACCAAAGCCGTTCCATGTTACGGGTTTTAACCCGTAGTGATGATGCGACCAAAAGCAAACCATGCTACGGACTTTAGTCCGTAGTCGGTGACGCAAACAAAGTCATTCATGCTACGGGTTTTAACCCGTAGTTGATGACGGAAGAACCTGAGCGCCGACTTTAGTCGGCGAATTTTTTCTTTTTGCACCCCGCTCTTAGCACTCCGCACTCCTTGTTCACCTTTGCACGCATGCACGCTTGCACGCCTGCACTCTTCACCATGAAAGTTTGCAGCAAAATTTAGGGCGCATTCAAACGAAGTCAGAGGTGGTTAAAGATGAGCCGCGCATTCACTTTGATTGAGTTGTTGGTGGCAATCGCCATCGTCGCGCTGCTGGCAGCGATGCTTTTGCCCGTTTTGACGAGGGCGCGAGAAAGTGCCAGAAAATCCGTTTGCCAATCCAACTTGCGCCAGATTGGTGTTGCTTTCAGCCTTTACGCCAACGACCATGACGGTTTCTATCCATGCAACGGTGACCCCAATTTGTGGATGGGCAGGAACTGGAGGGTTGTCATTCAGGCTTACCTGCCCGGTGGGCAGATGAGAAGTTTGCCTCCGGGTTACAGCCAACCTCTGACCGTTCAGCATAGCGATGTTTTGCTTTGCCCATCTGACGAAAGGGCAATCCAAGTTTGGGAGCGAACCTCCTACGCCTACTCGGCGTCGTTCTTCCACACGCCAGACCAAATCAACAGCCTCGCCGACACATTGCGCAACAGCAGTTGTGCTAACTGGCAAGCGATTGTGTTGGCACTTCGGAACTTGCCGCCGATTCCTCAAAGCGAAGCAGCAGTTGCTCACCCGGTTCAGAAGGCAATTAGTGCTGAATGGCTGAGCAATCACGAAAAATTTGCCGGCGATTGCGGCTTTTGGTCTTGGGACGGCAGTGCCAACTACCTTTTCGCCGACGGACATGTCAAGTTCTTGCGCCGCCAGCAAATCCGACCAGCAGTAAACGACTTGCCAGACATCAACTTGACCAAAGACGGGCTTGCAGGAAAGGATTTGCCTTGAATCCCTTTGCCTGATTCGCCAATTTGTGATAGACTTTTGCACGGCTCTGAAATTGGCAAAGAGGAGAGTTTGGGCGATGGCTAAGGAGATAGCAGCGGCTTTGCCTGTTCCAGCGGTCTCAACTTTCAGGTTGTCCCGTATCCCTTACCTCCTTTGCTTGGCTTTCGCCTTGACAATCTTTGGTGGCTGGTGGATGAAGCAAGCGGAAGTCATCGTCCTCGCATCTCAAATCACCGAAGCCGTCCCGCCAATTCCTGCGTTGGGAGCGTTGTTGCTCTTGCTTTTGGTCAACCCGATTTTGAAGCGTCTATCACCACCTCTTGCCCTGTCGCGAAGCGAGATGCTTCTCGTGTATGCTTTCTGCACCATCGCGACGGCAGTTCCAGCCTGCGGCAGTTTGAGGTTCGTCCTTTCGCTGACCACATTCCCGATTTACTACGAGCGGATGCAACCCACGATGCGCATGGACTTGATTACGCCTCACATCCCCGATTGGCTCGTCCCGAAGGAATTTGCGGTCATCAGGGATTTGTATCAGGGTCGCCCAGATGCGAAAGTCCCTTGGGATGTTTGGGCTGTCCCCATAGCATCTTGGACGCTTTTCTTCGCCGTCTATTGGTTGGCGCTGACGGGAATTCTGTGCGTTTTTGAAAAGCGGTGGCGTGAACACGAACGGCTCGTTTTCCCGCTCCTTTACCTTCCCATGAGGGCGACAGAAGGAAGCCCGCCGGAAGGGTTGCCAAAGTTTTGGCGCGACCCATTGATGTGGCTCGGCTTTTCGCTCTCAGCTTTTTACAACGCCTTGAACATCGCCAACGCTTTCTTCCCGCAGTTTCCAGCGCCGGGCAAATTTTTGGACCTTGGACAACACTTCACAACACCGCCCTTAAATGCCCTTGTGCCCTTGACACTCTGGTATCGTCCCGAAGTTGTCGGCTTAGGTTACTTGATGCCAACGGAAGTTGCCTTTACCGTCTGGTTCACTTACGCACTGTTCAAGGTTGAAGCGCTCATAGGCAGGATGCTCGGCTGGCAGTGGGCAGGCTATCCTTTCACGCAAGAGCAAGGGCTTGGCTCTTACTTGGCAACTGCGTTCCTTCTTTTCTACGCAGCCCGCTATTACCTTCGGGATTGGCTTAAGGCTCTCATCGGCGCTCAAACTTGGTCTTCGGAAAATGATGCCCTTTCGCCGCGGGAAACGGTGGTTTGGTTACTGCTCGGCGTTGGCGGCTGTTTGGCTTTCATGGTTGCTGCAGGGATGCACCCCACTATTGCGACCGTTTACTTGCTTTTGACCTTGCTCGTTGCCCTCGTTTACACCCGCATTAGGGCGGAAGTTGGTGCGCCGATGGTTTGGCTCTTCCCATACTACCAGCACAAAAAGGTCATCCTCTACACCCTCGGCACCGAACGGGTCATGGGATTGGGCGGCATCAAGAGCATGACAGCGTTTGCGATTTTCACCTTCATGGCTCGCGGCTTCTTCCACTCATACACTGCCACCCAGTTTGAAAACATTCGGCTCGGCACGCAAGTCGGTTACCCACCGAGGCTGTGGGTGCGGTTAAGCGTCGTCGCAGTTGTGATTGGCGTCTTGATGGGCTTCTATTTCCACCTTGTGCCCTACTACAAGAGCGGCGCTGTCAACTTGAGAGAAGGTGGCATTTGGGGTCACTGGCACGCAAACGCCGAATACAACGCCATCGTCAGTTACCGAACGACCCCACTACCTCCTGATGTCCCGCGCATAATTGCGACCGTTTTGGGTGCGGTCTTGACTTTTTTGTTTGGCGCTATCAGGTTCAACTACCCGACATCGCCCTTCCACCCTCTCGGTTTCGCCATTGCAGGGGCTTACGGCGATTTGGTTTGGTTCCCGTTCCTGATTGTTTGGGCAGTGAAGTTCCTTGTGCTCCGCTACGGTGGCGGGCGGCTGTATCGCAGGACAGTGCCTTTCATGTTGGGACTTGCGCTCGGTCACTACATTGTCGCAGGTGTGATTTGGGGGTTATGGTCAACAACGGGCAAACCACCTTTCCAAAGATACGGCGTTTGGTTCGGATGACCGTCATTTTCACTGACAGGCAGAACCCGAAGTTTGTGGCAGACTATTGAGCGGGAGCAGTTCAAGCCCGCTCCCGCAGATTCAAAGAAGGGGGGAAGCCATCATGGCGAACGAAGTGGCTCTTTTGGAGCGGTTGCAGCGCCTCTCGGCGTTGCAACCACAAGTCGCACTGTCTCCTTCAGATGACCCCGCATCTTTTGACCACTTAACGGTTGATTTCCCCGTCGTTGTCCGACACGAAGGTCAATGGTTGCTTTTCTACACGGGCTCTGACGGGAAATCTTTTAGGCTCGGAATTGCCTCAAGCCAAGACTTGCAAAATTGGAATCGGCTCGGTTTGGTCTGGGATTACGATGCCCATCAGAATGTGGCAGCATCTTGGTTGCTCCGACACAACGACCTTGACGAACCAATGGCTAAACTTCGGCGAGGTCTTTTCTGGATGGCTTATGTCCGAACGGAGCAAGGCAGTTATTGGGGCTCTTTGGAGTTAGCTTTCTCGCCCGATTTGGAGCGTTGGCGACCGTTTGATGCCAACCCCGTTTTGACCTCAAAGGAAGGCGATGCTTGGGAGAAGGCTGGTTTGACGGCGCCCTGCTTAATTGAGCGTGAGCACTTGTTCTGGCTCTTTTACATCGGTCGCAACGGGCTGCCGTCAATGGGAGTAGCTTTGTCCACTGACTTCCTCGTTTGGTCTCGCGACATGGAAAATCCGCTGGTTCAGTTTTCACCTGACTACCTGACCGGGCGACCGTTCCTTGTCCGGCACGGGCGTCAATGGTGGTTGCTTGTCGGAAACGGCAGGGAAATCAAAGTTGCGGTCTCGGAGGATTTGAGGCGGTGGAAAGTTTTGGAGAAGGAAACGCTGACATTCAACGGAGTTGGCAACCCTTCAAGCCCATACCTGTTCTTGCACGATGGCAAGTTATGGCTTTTCTTTGCGGGCGAAAAAGACGGCAAGCGGCACATCTTTTTCGTCTGCGGCGATTGAAATCGGCTTTTGAGTTGGCGGTTTCAACGGGAAGGTGTCATTCATGCTTTGCCCGCGTTGCGGCGCTTCGGGAACGAAGGTCATTGACTCGCGGCTCATTGACAACGGCTCCGCAGTTCGGAGGAGGAGACTTTGCCCAAATTGCGGGATGCGCTTCACGACCCACGAACGATTGGTCACCCACCCGATTTGGGTCATCAAAAAGGATGGACGCAGAGAACTTTTCAACCGCCAAAAAGTTGAGATTGGCATGATGAAGGCTTGCGAAAAGCGACCGGTCTCCCCCGAGCAAATCAAGCGAGCCGTTGACGAAATTGAATGGGAACTCCAACGGCGCGGCGCCCGACAAATAACCTCTCGGGAAATTGGCGAGATGGTCATGAGCAAGTTGCTGGAAATTGACGATGTAGCCTACATCCGCTTTGCTTCGGTTTACCAAGAGTTTGACGATGCCCGCCGATTTGCCGAACTGCTTGCTTCCCTTCAAAAGCAGAAAGCGCAGCGACGGAAGGATGCGAACCGAAAGAAGCGATAGCCACCGAGGCAAAATCAACGCCTTCAAACTTCAGCGACAATCTCAAGCAACTCAAGGTCATGGGCTTCGTCAATTTCTTGTGCCTGACCGCATTGTGGACAGACAAACATGTGACCGATAAGGTCATCAGCCGTTACAGTTTGCTCGTGCCCGCATTGGCACTTGAACCTCGTCTCCACCATCTCAACCTTCACATCTGCACCTTCCAGTGGCGTTCCTCGGGAGAGGACAGAAAATGCTTGCAGCAATGCTTCTTCGGAGAAGGTGCTGCCTCTTCTGAGCCGAATTTCCGTCACACGCTTGACCTTTTGCTCCTGCAACTTGGGCAGCAATTCGTCAATGAGTGACTTCACGACATCAAACTCGTGCACGAATTTTCACCCCTTTGGCTCAATTGTCCCCATTCCAGAAATTTGCTGCGGCGTTCAAGAAACTACCGTCAGGTTTCCCCTTGAGGTGCGCTGTCAATCAAGCAGTTTGCCCTTTCTCAGCATACGCCCGTTGCAGTTGGAGCAACATCCAAGCGACGGTCCATAAGCCTGCAAGCAGCAGGACCACGAACAATGCGATAATGCCCCACTGTGGCTGGACGGGCACATCCTTCAAGTTGAAGAGCGGAGCGTGATGGGCAATGAGCATCGACCTTACCATGAACCTGACGCCAGACATCGCCATAATGGTCAAAAGTGTCAACACCGTCGCAATGGCAATGAAGTTGAAAGGTCGTTCAGCCCTTCGACCGATGACGGCGAAAACCAGTGAGATCACAGACAAAACTACTCCGCCCCAAAGCAGAACCGTCGCCAAAATGTCACCGCCAATAAAGTTTCGCCAAACGGCTTGCTCGTGAGTGAACAAAAAGACAGCGCCGACGAAGTAATTGAGCACAGTCGCACCGACGAACCAAGAGACGCCATTTTTCACCAGTTCCTTGCCCGCCTCCTCACCCTTCCTGTGAAGGAATGCGCCGTAAAGGGCGGCAATGAGACCTGCAACGGCTACAGCACCCAAGACAAAATGACCGAAGCGAGGGAAAAGGGTCGGTTCCCAAATGTTCAAGTTGAAGTGAACGCTTGGGTTGCGTTCCTGCCACAACTCCCACCAGCGAAAAGGCGTTGACATGAGCGTGATGACATTGTTGAAGGCAAAAGCCACATACAAAAACAGCACCGTGCTCCCAATGATGACCCAACCCTTCCATCGCCCCAACTTCTCGCTTGCAAGGATATAAGCGTAAACGCCGTAGTAGCCGAGCAATAGCGCGATAATCACGGCAAACCAAGCCCAAGCGATGACGACGGCTGCCGGGAAGAAAAGTTGACCGTAAAGGACTTGCAGGAAAAGCAGCGGTGCAACGCCAGTGGTGACAGTGAAGGCTACAGTGACGGGAAGATAGCCTGTGATCCAACGCCGCATAGGTTCTGACGCCCTACCGCTCATTTCGCCGTGTGCGAGAATCACTAACCCGCCGAGGGTCATGTCCATAGGGATGATGTGCAGAACGAAGGTGACGAAGAGCAAAGTTTGTAGCAACCAAACGGGCGCCGGGAGAGGTATTGGCTCAGGCGCTGGAAGAAAACCTGCCATCTTTTCCATCCACCTTCACTCCTCTCCGTTCAAGTTTCCGAGTTGCGACAAAATTCAGGGACAAGCCGAACTTAATTTTGTCAGTCAGTGAGGTAGAGCGCCACCGTGAAAGTGATGGGCATTGACTTGAGCGCAAGCGAAAGGCGAGATAGCGGTGTCTGTTTGATGGACGGTTTGAAGGTGCAAACTTTTCGGGTGAAAAGGGACGACGAGATAATTGCGCTGGCGAGGAAATTCCGCCCCAAACTTGTCGCCATTGATGCCCCGCTCTCTTTGCCCTTATCAAGCGAAGGGCTGCGTCAATGTGACCGAGAACTCCTGAGGCGAGGGATTCGCGTTTTCCCGCTCAACTTTGGAGCAATGAAGCAGTTGACGGAACGAGGGATGAGGTTAAAGGCTCTCCTTGAACCCGAAGGCTTTAAGGTCATCGAGGTTTTTCCTGGAGGCGCTCAAGATGTCCTCGGTTTGCCGAGGAAACGAAACAACTTGGCGGGATTGAGGGAAGGTCTGAAGCGACTGGGCTTGAGTGGCATCAAACCTGACGCAACCCACGACGAGATTGACGCTGTAACCGCAGCGTATGTTGGTTGGCTTTACCTGAACGGTCTCGCCGAACTTATCAGTGACGGTCAAGGTGGAGGCATCGTCATGCCCTTGCCATATCCGCCGAAATTTGTGAGCGGAGTCTTGCTTTACCGAAGAGGCTTTTACTGGCACGCCCATGAGGCATGGGAGGAAGTTTGGAGGGAATCCAGCGAACCTTATCGCTCGTTTCTGAAAGGGCTCATCCAAACTGCTGCAGCACTAATCCAGTGCGACCGAGGCAAATGGGAAGGTGCGTTGAATTTGCTTGAGCGAGTTCAGCGATATTTGAGCCGATGCCCGCCGAAACTTTGGGGCGTTGATGTGGCAAACTTGCTGGAACAAGTTCGCGCCTTTCGCGAGGAAGTTGCAAAACTTGCGAGAGGTCAAAAAACTCGGTTCAACTGGATGGTCAAGCCGAGAATAACCCTTGAGGGCGCAACCGTTCCATTCAAAGAACGGCTTCGTCGCTCAAAAACTGATTTGCCCGAAAGGCGAAAGGGGTGATGTTGAGGAACCATGTTTGAGTTGGCTCGCCGTTACATCCGAACGAGTTTAGTCTTTGCAGCGATAAGCGTGCTTTTGGGCATGCACATGATTGCCCAAAGATTGCTTGAAAAACCTCAACCTCTTCGTTGGCTTCCAACCGCACACGGTCACATATTCCTCGTCGGCTTCGTCACGATGATGATCATGGGCGTTGCCATCTGGATGTTCCCGAGACCGAAAGGCGCTCGTTATTCCTCTTTGCTCTCGGAAGTTTGCTACTGGCTCATCACTATCGGCACGGCTGTCAGAGGTATTGGTGAGGTCGCTGCAAGTTACTCAACTTTGAGGTTTTGGCTTTGGCTTTCGGCAATCGGAGGGATGGCTCAAGGTATCGCTATTTTGCTTTTCATCGCTAACATCTGGACACGGATTGCTCCTGTGGGCAAATTGCTCAAGGAAGACCGAGAACCATCTTGAAGGGGCGAGGGGACATGAAGCGGCTGGAAAATTTAACGCTTCGAAGCGCAAACGGCGAGGTCGTTGAACCAAAGTGGCAAAACTATGTGGCGACAGTTATGGTTTTCCTGCATGACGGTCACTGCCTTGCGTGCAGGAAAACCTGCCGAACCTTTTCCGAACTCAGAGAGAAACTTGCCGAATGGGACGCAGATTTGTTGCTGATTTGGCGAGGCGAAATCGTCCCTGAAGGGTGCGAAGGTTTTCTGGAAGGGAGCAACAACCTGAGGCGAAGGTGGCTGGGTGAAAGTTCTGCAGGCGTTTTGGTTGTGGACAGGTTTGGAGTCATCGCAAAGAAGTGGAGCGCCATTGAAGGCTTCCCTTCACCTGAAGAGGTCTTGGCTGTCGTCAAAGACATTGCCTTGCAATGCCCTGAGTGAGGTGTTGCGGATGGTGAATGGGCGCAGTTGGCGCCCTAAGCGATTGGCAAAAATCATAAGCGAGGTGAGTGGCGATGAGGTTTGCTCTGGCAATTGACCTTGGAGGGACAAAAGTCGCTGCAGCCATCGTCGGTGAGGATGGAACAATTGTCGCTCGTGCTACCCGTCCAACGGAGGCTCAAAAAGGCGGCGATTGGGTTCTCAACCGAATCAAAGAGGCAGCGTTGGAAGCGTTGGAAACCAGTAAACTTCACCCTGCTCAATTGATCGGCGTTGGGATGGGAACTCCGGGCGTAGTGGACTCCGAAAAGGGCGTCATGTTGTCAGAAGCGGTCAACATTCCCGAATGGAAAGGGCGCAACTTGAAAGCGGAACTGGAGCGAGTTTTAGGAGTCCCGGTTTTCGTTGAAAACGATGCAAATGCCGCAGGTTTAGGCGAGTTCGTCTTCGGTGCGGGCAAAGGTGCTAAAAGTTTGGTCTTCGTCGCTGTCGGCACGGGAATAGGTGGTGCTGTCATCATCAACGGCGAATTAGTTCACGGTGCTTCCTTCGCAGCAGGTGAACTCGGTCACATCTCCATTGACCCGAACGGACTTAAATGCGGTTGTGGCAATTACGGCTGCGTTGAACTTTACGCCTCAGGTCCCGCAATCGCCCAAAGGGCACGCGAATTTGTTCTGGCTGGCGTAGACACGAAACTCGCATCAATGTGCTCTCCCGAAGAACTTACCGCCGAACATGTAGCAAAAGCTGCTCAGGAAGGCGACTTTTTGGCTCAGTCGGTTCTGGCTGAATCTGGCAGGTTATTGGGTGTCGCTTTGGCTGGGATTGTCAACTTGCTCAACCCAGACTGCATCGTCATCGGCGGTGGGGTCGCTCAAGCGGGCGATTGGCTGTTAGAACCGATTCGCTGGGAAGTCAAGAGAAGGGCTTTGCCCGATGCCACAAAGGCTTTGCAAATAGTCCCTGCAGCGTTGGGAACTAACGCTGGTGTCTTAGGTGCCGCAGCGTTGGTGTTTCGCTCGGTTCAAGGCTAACCTTCACTTTGCTGGTTCAACAGCGCTATGTCTTCGTCAGCTAACTTGAGCCCAGACGCATTGGCGTTTTCTTCAAGTTGCTGGATATTTGATGCGCCGATGATTGCTGAACTGACGATGGGCAATCGCAAGACCCACGCCAAAGCGATGTGGCTCAGAGGTCGCCCATACTTCTGAGCGAGTTGCTTGACAGTTTGCCAGATTCGTTTTTCCCTTTCAGTGACGGTTTCGCTTTGTCGGTCACGATGCCCTCGCGCCCACCAAATCGGTGGCGAATCTGGCATCGGGTCTTTCGCCAAAAATCCGCCACCCATAGGGCTGTAAGCCAATATGCCAACACCTTCGCTTTCGCAGAGGGGCAAAAGTTCCGGCTCAATGCTTCTGTCAAGCAAACTGTATCGGACTTGGTTGGTTTCAAACCGAGCCCAACCGTTTTTGTCTGAGAGCCAAAGGGACTTGCACAATTGCCAAGCGGAAAAGTTTGAGCAGCCGATATAGAGCACCTTGCCTTGCCGGACCAAATCATCAAGAGTTCGCAGCGTCTCATCAAGAGGTGTGTTTGGGTCCCACCAGTGGACTTGGTAAAGGTCAATGTAGTCGGTTTGTAGGCGGCGCAAACTGGCTTCAACTTGCCGGAAGATGTGATAGCGGCTCAAGCCTTCGTCGTTTCGTCCCTCACCCATTCGCCCCCTAACTTTCGTCGCCAAGACAACTTGGTGGCGGATGCCCTTCAACGCCTTGCCCAAAATCTCTTCGCTCCGACCGCCGACATAGATGTTGGCGGTGTCTATGAAGTTGATGCCCAAGTCCAAAGCCCGATGAACCAACTTTATGGCTTCGCTTTCGTCTGCGGGTTTGCTGCCCAAGTGAGCGCAGCCGAAAGCAATTTCGCTCACCCAAACTCCAGTTCTCCCCAGGCGCCGATATTCCACGAACCATCGCTCCTTTCGCAAAGTTTTTCGCCGAAAAAATTTTGGCAAACACGAATGCGAGTGGGTTGAGGGATGTCAGGTTTTGCGGAAAGCATAGCGCTGAAGCAACTGCGACATTGCTGCTTCAAAATTAAGGTCGGTGATTTGCCATGACTTTCAAAGGCGTCGTCAGAAATGGCGTCATCGTCCTGCTTGACGGAGTGAAATTGCCAGACGGAGTTGAAGTTGAAGTGAGACTTCGCCGACCAAGCAAACGCGATTGGGAAAAATTCTTAGCCAATTGTGTTGGCGTCGGCGATGATGAGCCGAATGTGAGCAGCAACCACCATCGCTATTTTGCCAATGCGGTGAGAGGTCATGTTACTGCTAAGAAGAAGCGCTCTCAGCGACAGTAGTTTCTTCTACGCTGCCGTCAATAGGCGAGACCGCTACCATACGGTTGTCCGCCGGGTTTTGGAAAGCGCCTACAAGGGTGGTTGGATTTTGGTAACGACGACCTTCGTCGTCGCTGAAACCCATGCCCTTATCTTGGCACGATTGGGTAGGGACATTGCAGCCAAGTGGCTTGAAGGTGTCTGGCACGGAGTTCATGTCATCCGCCCCACAGAGGAAGATGAGCGCCGTGCTTGCGAAATCATTTTCGGCTACACTGACAAGGATTTTTCCTTCACTGATGCCATTTCCTTCGCTGTGATGGAAAGGTTGGGCATAACTGTCGCTTTGTCGTTGGACGAACATTTTGTCCAGTTCGGAAAGTTCACCGTCGTCCCGCTGCAAACTGAGAAGTTGGGTTAAGGTTTGGATGGCAATAACGGCAGGAGGTGAGGGAGATGAAGTTTTGGCGCGCGTTAGCGGCAGTTGTGGTGTTAACCTTGATGGCAGGAGGGATTGCGATGGCGCAAGTGGTTTTGGCGAAGGACGGTAAAAGCCTTTACCGCATCGTCGTTCCCCAAAAGGCTATCCCTTCAGAGCGCTATGCAGCCGAGGAATTGCAACGCTACTTGGAACGAATCAGCGGTGCCAAATTGCCAATCGTGACGGACAGTGAACCTATGGGCAGCCACGAAATCTTGCTGGGCGACAACGCTCATCTGCGGAAGTTGGGAATTCAGGTTGACTTCGCTAAATTGGGCACCGATGGGTTTGTGCTCCGAACCTTTCAAAACCATCTCATCATCGCCGGCGGCAGACCGCGTGGAACTCTTTACGGTGTCTATGCGTTGCTGGAGGAAAAGTTGGGCGTCAGGTGGTTCACTCCAGAAGTTGAATTCGTCCCGAAGATGGAGCGGGTTGAATTGCCAGTTTTGAACGAAACTCAAGTGCCGGCATTGGAGTATCGCGAAGTCTTCTGGACGGAAATGATGCGTGACCCAGATTTTGCCGCTCGCCACAGACTCAACGGTCACCATTACCGCCTGACCGAAAAGCACGGAGGTCGCGCCGTCGTCTTTTATCCTTTCGTCCACAGTTTTGACTTGCTCATACCACGCGAAATTTGTGAGCAGCGACCAGAGTTTTGGCCGATGATTGGCGGCAAGCGCGTCAGTGGCTATGTCCAACGATGCCTTTCAAATCCCGATTTGGTCAAATTGGCAATTGAACGGGTGAAACAGTGGATTAAAGAGCATCCCGAAGCGACCATCATTGATGTCTCCCAAAACGACACAGGTAACTGGTGTCAATGCCCTGACTGCAAGGCGCTGGACGATGCTGAAGGAAGCCCATCGGCGTCCATCATCAAGTTCGTCAACACGATTGCTGAAGCCATTGAACGGGAATACCCGCACATTCGCATTGAGACGCTGGCATACCAATACAGCCGCAAGCCCCCCAAAACTTTGCGCCCGCACAAAAATGTCATCATTCGGCTTTGCTCAATTGAATGCTGTTTCGCTCATCCCCTTGAGACCTGTCCATCGGAAGAGAACCGGCGTTTTCGGGAGGACATAAAGGCGTGGCAACCCGTTGCGCCACTGCTTTATGTCTGGGACTACACGACCAACTTCGCCAACTATCTCCAGCCATTTCCCAACTTTGAAGTGCTGCAAGCGAATGTCCAATTTTTTGTCAAGCACGGTGTGAAAGGTTTGTTTGAGCAGGGCAACTATTCGCCGGGAGGGAACGGCGAGATGGCGCCTTTGAGGGCTTATGTTCTGGCAAAACTCCTTTGGAACCCCGACACCGATGTTCAGCGCCACATCAACGACTTCCTTCATGGCTACTACGGCAGGGCTGCAGGAGCGATTAGGGCTTACATGGAATTGCTGCACAGACAAGTTCGCGAGAAAGGCTACCATGCTCACATCTTTGAGCCGCCTACTGTCCCGCATCTCAACAACGATGAATTCCTTGACAGTGCCGAAAGGTTGTTTGACGAGGCGGAACGGCTGGCTGAAAGCGAAGAAATTCGCTTCCGAGTCCAAGTCGCTCGGTTGCCTGTGTGGTATGTCAAGTTGGCAACGAACAGAGTGACGGGCGATGAAAGAACAGACTTGCTTCGCAAATTCCTTTCAATCGCCAGAAAGGCTGGCATCACTCACATCCGCGAATGGCAGACCCTTGACGACTGGGCAAAGAAAATGGGAGCAGAGTGAAGGCAGGTCGGGCGGAAGTGAAGACTAAGCGAGGTGTGTTGAGAGCGGATGCAGAGAAGTGGTTAGAAGTCGCCGATTTGATCTTGCGTTCCAAGAAAGCCTCTCGCCTGGCAAAGTGGGCTATTTACTGTGCAGGATATGCCATTGAGTTTGCGTTGAAGGCTCGCATTTGCGATGTCTTGGGCGTTGATGAGTTGCCCGCTGATTACGAAACTCACGACTTGAACAAACTGGCACAAAGCGCTGGCATACATGCTGCGCTTATAAGAGAGCAAAAACGAAACTGGCAAGCCATAACAGGCACTTGGTCTACCGCCCTGCGCTATACTGGGAAGCAGCACAACAGCCGTGAGGCTGAAATTTTTGTCGCTCGTGTTAAGGAGGTGCTAAGATGGCTCAAAAAGCAGCCACAGTCGTGATAGAGAATGTTGTCACCGAATTGTTGCGGGAGTGGCAATCGCAGTTTCATGACCTTCAGTTTTGGTGGCGACCGGAAACATCAACCACCTATGTGCTTTACTTGGTCTCCGAGCAGTTTGAGGACATATTTGCTGAGGAACTTCAAGGTCTGCGGGACGAGTTGCAGTTTGCTTTGGAAGCAGAAACAGATTGCTTCTGGAAAGTCATTATGCTCACGCCAAAGGATGTCAAGAAAATTCAGGCTGACCTCAAGAAAGATTTGGAGCAATTGGCTGATCGGTTGAGAGAGCATGCCCATGCCTTTGGGCAACTTGCAAATAGAGTGCCTGCTGCTGAGGTCACTTTTGAGGAGCGTGAATGGCAGGACTGGTTGGCTCAGGCTGACCGATTGGCAAGTTGCTTGAAAGAAGATGCCAAGCGTTTTTACGAACGCTTCCTGCTTTATCGTGGCTGGGACAACCTTTGGGTCAAAGCGGTTCATACGGTGAGCGAGTTGATGAAACTCTCTGCTCAGCACATAAAGCAGATAACTCAGGCTTTGAAATCCCAACTTCAACGAAAGTCTTTGCTGAAGGGGGAACTTTCCGAAATCGCATCCAAATTGCGACTCATGCAAGACGCTTTGCTTAAAGTCTCTGAGGCTATTTCGGGCGAAAAGCCAAACGCACGAATGCTGCAACAAATGTCAAGGTGGTTGAAACTGCGAGGTGGGTAGGATATGACGAAGTTGGGCAGAAGGAGAGTGATAGCGATGACGGCAGGGTTGTTAGCGGGAACTTTGGTCGCTGAAGTTGGAACGGCGCCACAAGAGGAGAGGGAACGGGTCGGGAAGAGGCAAATTTGGCGTGCAGTCCACATTTTGGCTCCTAACCCTGACGGATTGCCACTGTTGAAGCGAGCCATTGAAGAGCAACTTGCCCCGATGGGCGTCAATGTGCTCGTCTTTGAGGTCAATTACAAGTTCGCCTACCGTTCCCACCCTGAACTCAGGATGGAGCCGGCGCTAAAGGACGATGATGCCCGTTCACTTGCCCAACTTTGCCGCCAACTCAAAATCAGGCTTATCCCCGAGTTCAATTGCTTGGGGCATCAGTCGTGGGGCAAAACGACCTTCCCATTGTTGGTCAAATACCGCGAATTTGACGAAACGCCCAACATCCCACTTGACAACCCAGGAATTTACTGCCGAAGTTGGTGCCCGTTGCATCCGAAAGTGAACGAAGTCGTTTTCGCACTGATGGACGAGTTGCTTGACGCGTTTCAAGCTGACGCGTTCCATGTCGGCATGGACGAAGTTTTCCTGATTGCCAGCGAGCAATGCCCAAGATGTAAGGGCAAAGACCCAGCAGAACTTTTCGCAAAGGCAGTTAACGACTACCACGAGCATCTGGTCGAGAAACGGGGCGTTGAGATGCTAATGTGGGGCGACAGGCTGTTAGATGACGAGCAAATGGGTTACGGGAAGTGGGAAGCAAGTCAGAACGGGACAGCGCCAGCCATTGATAAAATCCCCAAAGACATCATCATTTGCGACTGGCACTACGGGCTTCGGAAGGAATATCCGTCCATCACCTACTTCCAGCAAAAAGGCTTCAGGGTCGTTTCAGCAAGTTGGAAGGACGAACAAGCAGCACTGGCGTTCCTGAGTTACTCCCGCAAAGTCGCGACGGATAAGTGGCTGGGACATATGTGCACCACTTGGGTCGACGGCGCTGACTTCGCCAAGGCAATGTTGGGGATGGAAGCATCAGAAACCGCTAAGCAAGTTGCTAAGACCTTGAAGGCGTGTTTGGCACAAATTTAGAGCGAATAGCGAGTTGTGAGTAGCGAGTGGTAAACGGCGAGTAGCGAGGCAAACAATTTTGGAGGGTCGGGCTCCTGCCCAACCGAAAAAAAAGTTTCGCTTCATAGTATGACGCTTAGCACACTCCGCTGCCCGCATCCTTGCACGCCTGCACTCATATCGGAAAAGCCAAGCCTATCCCTTTTCCTGTGACTTTCGTCCCATCTTGAAACGGAACAATAGGTGCGCAATAATGCTGTCACTGGGAATGGGGCAAGAGGCTCTAAAGGACTTGGCAGAACTCGTTGCAAAGATTTACAAAGATGAGGTGATGGCTGTGACGGTGAAGTTTCACCGATACGATGCGATAGTTGTTGGTGCGGGCGGGGCTGGTCTGATGGCTGCGCTGCACCTTGCTTGGGCTGGAGTTCCAACTGCTGTCATCAGCAAACTCTACCCTACACGCTCCCATACTGGCACCGCCCAAGGTGGAATTGGTGCTGCTTTGGGCAACATGGAGGAAGACCATTGGGAGTGGCATGCCTTTGACACAATCAAGGGCAGTGACTACCTTGCTGACCAAGACGCTGTTGAAATCATGTGTCGTGAGGCGATTGAATGCGTTTACTTGCTTGAGCATTTGGGGCTTCCCTTTGACCGAACTCCTGACGGCAAAATCATGCAACGGCGCTTCGGTGGTCACACCAACAACATCACGGGCGAACCTGTCCGCCGAGCCTGCCACGCAGCCGACCGAACTGGTCACATGATTTTGCAAACCCTTTACCAGCAATGCATCCGCTACGGTGTTCACTTCTTCAACGAGTTTTTCGTGACCGACCTGCTTCTAACGGGCGATCCTTTAGACCCGCAAACCCGTTGCGTCGGTGTTGTCGCTCTGGAGATTCAAACTGGCGTGCTTCACATCTTCCACGCCAAAGCGGTTTTGCTTGCAACTGGTGGCTTTGGGCGAATTTTCAAAGTCACGAGCAACGCTCACACTCTCACTGGTGACGGTTGTGCGATTGCTTTCAGGCGAGGCATCCCCCTTGAGGACATGGAGTTCTACCAATTTCACCCGACAGGCATTTACAAGATGGGCATCTTGTTGAGCGAGGCAGCAAGAGGAGAAGGGGCTTACTTGCGAAACGGATTAGGCGAACGGTTCATGGAGCGATATGCGCCGAAGTTGATGGAACTTGCTCCCCGCGATTTAATCAGCAGGGCGATTTACCTTGAAATTCGCGAGGGGCGCGGCGTTGACGGGAAAGATTATGTGCACCTTGATTTGCGTCACTTGCCCAAGAAAGTGCTTGATGAGAAATTGCCCGACATAACGGAGTTTGTGCGGGTTTACTTGGGACTCAATCCCGAAACTGACCCAATTCCTATTCAGCCGACTGCCCACTACGCTATGGGCGGGATTCCGACCAATGTTGATGGACAAGTGGTCTTGGACGAAAATAACACGCCTCTTTGGGGACTCTACGCTGCCGGAGAATGCGCTTGCGTCTCCGTTCACGGGGCAAATCGGCTTGGCACAAACTCCCTCGTTGACATCTTGGTCTTCGGCAGAAGGGCTGGCTTGCACATGGCTGAGTTTTGCAAGGCAGCAGATTACGCTCCGCTGCCATCCAATCCAGAACAAGCCACCGTCACGATGATTGAGCGGTTCATGAAAAACAGTGACGGAACTGAACGAATTTCCGCAATACGGCGTGAGTTGCAGCAGGTGATGATGGACAAGGCTTCTGTGCTGAGGACGGGCGAGGAACTGAAAATTTGCCTTGACGAAGTCCGCGACCTCAAAGAGCGTTACCTGAGGGCGCGAATAGATGACCGCAGTCAAACCTTCAACCTTGACTTGATTGAGGCTTTTGAACTCGGCTATCTCCTTGATTGCGCTGAGGCTTTGGTTGCAAGCGCTTTGAACCGAACCGAAAGCAGGGGTGCGCATTACCGCGAGGACTTCCCTCAGCGCGACGATGCAAACTGGCTCAAACATACGCTCGTTTACCGAGTTGCTGACACTGACTGGAAATTCACAGGCGAACTTCAATTCCGTTACAAGCCTGTCACCATCACGAAGTATCAACCCGCTGAGCGCAAGTATTAGGCTGTGGACTGTCAGTCTCCACTCCCTTTTTGCTCCAGAACGAGCCACAAACCGTCGTGACCGGCAATTATGCCATCTTGCTGGAGGCTCGGTGCGAGTAAACGGTGGGGCGGCGTCCAATGAGGCGAGAAATGGGTTGCCACAAACTGACCGCCCTCTTTCAATATGCCCTCGCACAATAACCGTTCCCGCAACTTCCGAACTTGCTCCAAGTTCATGTGCTCGTCAGTTGCGGGAGCAAGCCCAAAGGTGGCATCGGCGACAACCAAATCCAAAGCGAACTGGCGCAAGTAATCAAAAGTTTCGTCGGGAAGCCAGCCAGTGTCTGTTGCGTAAAAGATTGCAAACTCGTCCCTCTCAAGCACGAAAAGCAAAGCGTCTTCGTCGCGGGTGTGTTCCGCTAAGACGGGGTGAACTTTCGTCCGCTCGTCCAGTTTGAACGGTTCAAAAGGCTTCAACTTCTGCAACTCTATCTTGAGGTCGTATTTGCCGCCGACTTCCTTCAAGAAAGCGCGGCATTTTTCTACAACCTTCGCGTTCCCGTAAACCGTCAGCGGCTGCAAATCGGGCAGGGGCAACATGTCTTTGCGAGGCGTCCTCTGCGCCCACTGAACGGAACGGCGGAGCAACAATGGGTCGGTGCTGAAGTGGTCGTGGTGGGAATGAGTGACGAGCAAGTGCCTGACTTTGTAAAGTTCAACTTGAGCCCTCAAAGCGGAATGAGGCAAATCGGGTGGGCAATCAATTAGCACATCGGGAAAAAGCAACGCACACGAAAAATGCCTCCACTCTCGTTCCTCACTTTCCCGGGCGTTGGCACAGTAATCGCAACCGCACCAAGGCGACGGGTAAAGGTCAGCCGAACCAGTTCCCAACAGGACAAATCTCACCATCCGATGACCCTCGCCTTCCCAAAAATTCCACAGCACCAATTTGCCATGTCCACGACAAATTGTAACGCTGCGAGAAAGGATGGTGGGAGAGACGAGAGGAAGCGAACTTATAGCGGCACACAAATTGCCGTCAGGCAAAATTTCGCTCAAAATTTTGGACTGGTGATAGGAAATGCGAGCGTTCGCTGTTGCCGTTCTGGTGTTGGTATCCTTTGGGCACTGGTCAGTTGGGCAAGGACAAGCACAACTTGACAATCAACATTCGCCATCCGCATCAATCCCGGCAGAGTGGCAGAGTTGGGGCGCAGAAACGGATTGGGAATTGACAGCGATAGCGCACCTTCTGTTGCGCGGTGAGCCTAACGCCGAAAGGTTCAAAGATGTGCTCGTGCTTCCGTTGAGGGAAGCCAACGCTTTCATCACTTCTGACGGCTACTTGGTCATCACGGAAGGCTTGTTGGAACAGTTAAACGGTCGTGATGAAATCGCCTTTGTCATTGCCCACGAGTTAGCCCACTTGGTCAAAGGTCACCCGCGAAACTTGGAAACCAACCTGACCCGCTTGGAGCGAATTAGAACCGAGGTTGAAAGGGGGCTTGGAACATCCGTTGTCGGAACGGGTCTGCAACTTTTGGTCAATGCCATCGCGAGTTACTACAGCCGGGAGAGGGAAAGGGAAGCGGATGCAGAAGCGGTCAGGTTGATGGCGAAAGTTGGATTTGACTTGAATGCTGCGCGGCGAGCCCTTGAAAGGCTGAGTGAAGGCGGCGGTTTCCTCAGTTGGTTTCGGTCTCACCCCTTCATCAACGAACGACTGGAAATCGTTGGCAAATCCATTCGTCGTTGGAATTCTGCTGTTTCCGAACCACCCAAAATTGAGCCGCCACCGAGTCAACCGCCCGAAGTCTATGTTGACCTTCAAATGCTCCCTTGGTCGGGGCGAGAACGGAACTTGTGGCGAGAGTTTTCCGAGGAAGTCGCAAAGTGGTTCTGGTCGTCGCTTTTGGAAGCGGCACAGCAATCATCTTTCTCCTTTCGCCCTGTCAAGCGCTGGCAGAGGCACAGGGCGAAAACTTGGACGCTGAAAGTGACTTTGAACAGTTGGCAAGTCTTGCCCTTGGAACTTGCAGGGGATGAATGGCGCATTTGGGAGTTGAGGATGAATTGGCAGTTGCAAAACGAGAAGGGCGAAATTTTGAGGGATGAGGAGCAACGCTTCAGCAGCACATTGACCAAAAACGAAGATGTCCGCAGCGTAGTCATGAAGTCAGCGCCACTGTTCGCCCAGCGCTTGGCAAAATTCGTCGCCCAAAACTATTCAAAGCCATAAACAATCACGCATCACGCTTCACGCATTACGAAGGAGGTGTCCGAGGTGGCGATTTTGGTCAACAAAGACACAAAAGTGTTGGTGCAAGGCATCACGGGACGAGAGGGCGAGTTCCACACCAAGTTGATGCTGGAGTATGGGACGAAGATTGTTGCGGGAGTGACGCCTGGGAAGGGAGGACAGAATGTCCACGGCGTCCCAGTTTTTGACAGCGTTCGTGAAGCCGTTGACGCTGTTGGTCCAATTGATGTCTCAATCGTTTTCGTCCCGGCGCCCTTCGCTGCCGACGCCATTTTAGAGGCGTTGGACGCAGGAATCAAAGGCGTCGTCATCATCACTGAAGGCATCCCTGTCCAAGACATGCTAAAGGTTGCGAGAGCCTTTGAGATCGCTGGCGATGACCGTTGGTTCATCGGACCAAATTGTCCAGGCGTCATCACGCCCGGCGAATGCAAAGTTGGAATCATGCCCGCACAAGTTTTCGCACCGGGACGCATCGGAGTCGTCTCCCGAAGCGGGACACTGACTTACGAGGTCGTTGCCGAATTGACGAGGGCTGGCTTTGGTCAGAGCACATGTGTTGGGATCGGCGGTGACCCAATCATTGGGCTAAACTTCGTTGAAATCTTGCGCCGCTTTAACGATGACCCACAAACCGATGCCGTTGTCCTGATCGGTGAAATTGGCGGCACCGATGAGGAAGAGGCTGCAGCGTTTATCGCAAGCGAGATGCGAAAACCCGTTGTTGCTTTCGTGGCTGGAAAGACCGCTCCCGAAGGCAAAAGGATGGGACACGCAGGCGCAATCATCATGGGCAGAATGGGGACAGCCCAAAGCAAAATTGAAGCCTTCCAAAAAGCAGGTGTCCCTGTCGCCGACTTGCCAGCACAAATTCCCGAACTGCTGAAACAGGTTTTGAGTTAGTGGCAAAATGGGAATGCCTTTAAGGCGCACAAGTCAAGCGAGTGAAAGGAGTTGCCCGAGGATGGGCGTGCTTAAAGTCGGAACCGCAGGCTACAAATACGAAGACTGGGTGGGGCGGGTCTACCCAGCAAACTTGAGGGAGCGCGACTTTTTGCCTTACCTATCCCAGTTCGTCGATTGCGTGGAGATCAACGCCAGTTTCTACTCCCTGCTTTCGCCCTACACCTACAAGTCAATGGTTCGCAAGACGCGCGACGATTTTGAGTTCATCGTCAAAGCCCACAAAGCCTTTTCCCACGAGCCAGACAAAGTTTCCGAAGTGCTTCAGCCCTTCAAAGAGTCCCTTCAGCCCTTGATTGATGCTGGCAAACTCGGTTGCGTCCTCGTTCAGTTCCCACAACGCTTCCACAACACTCCCGAAAACCGAGACCACCTGCAGAAGGTCGTTGACTGGCTGGGCGATTTCCCGTTGGTTGTTGAGTTCAGGCACATAAGTTGGGTTCGTGAAAGCGTCTTTGAATTCCTCAAGCAACTCGGCGTTGGCTTCGTTTGCGTTGATGAACCAAAATTGCCGGGCTTAATGCCACCGGTTGCAGTTGCCACTTCACCCATCGGCTATGTCCGCTTCCACGGGCGCAATGCCGAAAAGTGGCATCACCACGAGCATGCTTGGGAGCGCTACGACTACCTCTACAGCGAAGACGAACTGCGTGAGTGGATTCCGAAGTTGAAGCAGTTGGTCCAGCAAACAGAAAAGACCTACGCAATCTTCAACAACCACTGGCAAGGGAAAGGTTTCGTCAACGCTCAAATGTTGCGCCACTTGTTTTCCGAAAGCGCTGAATGACTTTAGCCACTCGTCAAACCTAACGCCTGAACCAGCGCAGGTTGATATGCGAACAATGCGGGTGTGCCACCTGTGTGGACGAAGATGACTGTATGCTCACTCGTCAGGCGACCGTCCCTTGCCATAGCCACAATAGCGGCAAAGGCTTTCGCAGTGTAAACGGGGTCAAGGACTATCCCTTCCATTTGAGCCATCAACTTCATCGCCTCAATGGCTTCAGGTGTCGGGACGCCGTAACCTTCGCCCACAAAATCGGTTGTGAAGTTGATTTCGTCGGGCGAAAATTGAAGGGGCAAACCCAACCTTTCCGCAACGAGGTTGCTCAATTCAGCAATCCGCTCTTGAACCCTATGGCTGTGGGACGGAGAAACGCCTAAGACTTGCCAATCAAGCCTAAGCGCTTTTATCCCAACAACAAAGCCGACCTGAGTTGGCGTTGATGAACTGTGGACGATGTGGGTAGGCTTAATTCCGAATTGGCGACACTGTTCCACAAGTTCGAGAAGGCAAATGAGATAGCCGAAGCCGCCAGAGAGGTCTGGATGGCGGATGACAAAGGGCTTATGCCCTTTCGCCCTATACTCCTCAGCAACCCTCTCTTTGGCTTCCTCCAAATCTTCATCCGGTCCGATGAACCGAACATCTGCCCCGAAGAGGTAGTCAAGGAGCAAGTTACCTTGCGGCTCAATTTTGAGCCGCTCTATCTCAGGGTTGCGACGAAGGACAAGGGCGCACTTTAGCCCCAACTTCGCACAAGCGGCAGCCGTCTGTCGGCAATAGTTTGATTGAACTGCAGCACCATTCACGACGACATCGCACCCGTCATGAATTGCCTGACCGAGCCCGAACTCAAGGTGTCTGGTCTTGTTGCCACCGAAAGCCAAGCCAGTCAAGTCGTCTCGCTTGATGAAGATTTGGACGCCCAAAAATTTTGAGATGCGCTGAAGCGGTTCCAAAGGCGTTGGGAAATTTCCCAACTGGACTCTCGGCAGTTTGCCCAACCGTTCCCACAATTCCGTTTCCGTCACAACGCTGCTGACCACTTCCTTTTTCCCTCCTTCCAAATTTGTTCGTTTCCTGCTCGGTGTGTTTGTCACTTCGTCGCCGTTCGTTTATTTTCAACTTCCAGCAGAACAATTGTGACACCTTGACGCTGGGATTTCACCAAGCCACCGAAATCAAATTGCCACCTTTTGATTTCACGCCCCCTGAAAAACGGTTCTTCTGTTGCTTCCTCCAAGACCAGCATGTGGGTTAACTTTTCCTTCAACCGCTTCATCACTCGTTTGTTGAGCATCTGAGACGGCATCAATTGGTAAAGTTGCAAGTCGGAGCGATTTTCAAGCAAAGCGAGAGTTGGGTCTGGTGAGAAAGAACCGACGAGCAGAACCGAATTCTTCGGCAACAACCGCTCAAGTTCGGACACGAAAGCCTCAACTTGTTGGCGGATTTTGGGCACAGCAGCGGCATGGCGCGAAACCACACTTGCCTGATAAACCCACCAACCCAAAGCCAACCCAAGCAGGATGATTTTGACCGCATTTTGTCCCACGCCCCTCGTCCCTCGTCCCGCTTCAAAGTTTGCTTTCTGCCAAATGTGCCAACCAATCGCTGCCAAGAGTAAGTAGCCAAAAGGCACGAACAGAGGCGGATACCAAGCCTCAGCGCCCAAGGTGACACTCGCGTAAAGGGTGACGATAAAAGCCATCAGCCAACGGGGCAAAACCCACTTTTCCCGAACACCTATCCAAACCGCCACTAAAAGCAAAGCGCTCCATAACATTGGGTTCAATGGTGCGCCCAAGTAATGCTGGACACCCCAAAAAGTCGTTCCCGAAAGGAAGGCAAGCCTATAAGTGAACGGATAACTTTTGTGGGCGAAGTGGGCTTTTATCTGCCCCACAAAAATAGCCCAATCCTGCATCGCATAAACAAGCCAAGCCGAAAGCCCAATCAGAAACGGGAGAGAAAAAACCAAACCGCTGCGCCATCCACCCCTCTTGACAACTATGAAACTGCTGACCAACCAACAAGGCAAAGCGACGGGGTGAGTGAAGACAGCAAGTGTGGTGAGCAACCCAACCCAAAAAAATTGAACTGGAAATTGGAGGTCGGGAAGCAGCACTCGGTTCTCTGATCGTGCACTGCAAGCCAAGAGCAAAGCCGTTGCCATTAAAAAGCAACATGTCAAAATGTCTGGTCGGACGAAGTTGGAGGCGAATTGGAAAGTCAAATCAGTTGCCGTCCAGAGGAGAACAAGGACAACCGCTAATGGTGGAAGCCTTAACCGAACAGCCAAAACCGACAAAAGCAAAAGCGTCAAAGCACCGACGAGGCGAGAAAACCACCGACCTTCGCTCAGTTCAAATCCTTCGTCCTTCGTCCCTCGTCCCCCATCCCGCCGCAAGACTTTGCACCAAAGGCTCAGCGCAAAAGGGTAAACGGGCATTTGCCAGTAAGTCCGCTTGTCCGCTCCAATCAAAATGTCGTCTATCAGGTCGTTTCGGAAACCTTTGCCTTGGGCAATGTTTTGAGCCAACCGCCCAATCACGACCTCATCGTGCCAAGGGACAAGCCAAGCATCCCCGTAAAAGTCCAGCAAAAGCAAAAAAGCAACGATAATCGCACACGATGCTAAATTTGCCCAATGGGGCAAGCCGTTCCTTTCCCACATCAATTCCTGTTCACCGCTCCTTCTTCGGGAAGGGTTGGTCACTGCCAGACCGAATTGACTTGGTTCACATCGCCGCAGGTTTCCGCTTTCCGGTAATGGCAGGCTCGGTTACCGCTTCCTTCGGGAAAATTTTGCCTGGGTTCAAAACTTCGTCTGGGTCAAAAACCGACTTGATTTTTCGCATAACGGCGAGTTCTTCGTCAGTGAACATGAAAGGCAGAAAATCTCGCTTCTCCAAGCCGATGCCATGCTCGCCAGTGACTGAGCCTCCAACCTCAACGCATCGCTTCAGAATATCGGCGCTCGCCAAAAGAGCCCTCTCCAACTCTTCGGGCTTCCGCTCATCAAACAAGATGCACGGGTGTAAGTTGCCATCGCCGGCGTGGAAGATGTTGGCGATGCGAAGCCCATACTTTTCGCCGACTTGGTAGATGAACCGCATCATTTCGGGTAACTTGCTTCTCGGCACCATCCCGTCTTGCGTCAAGTAACTTGGTGTCAAGCGCCCCAACGCGCCGAAAGCCCTCTTTCGGGCGAACCAAAGTTGAGTTCGCTCCTTTTCCGTTCGGGCGAGCAGAATTTCAATGGCGTTGTTCTTTCGGCAAATTTCCATCACTCGTTCCGCTTGCCTGTCCAAAGCGACCTCAAGCCCGTCAAGTTCAATGACCAAAAGGGCTTGAGTCCCTTCAGGAAGTTGCAAACCGAAGGCTTCTCTCAACGCTTTGAGTGCAACATAGTCAACGAACTCGGCAGCGGCAGGGATGATGCCTGCGGCAATTATGTCTGAGACGGCTTGCGCTGCATCTTCAACGCTCGCAAACGATACCCTCATGGTTCGGTAACTTTGCGGGTTTCTGGTCAACTTTACCCATGCCTTGGTGACGATGCCGAAAGTTCCTTCTGAGCCAATAAAAACGCCCCGCAAATCGTAGCCCGGCGTCTCTTCGGTTTTGCCACCGAGCCAAACTACTTCCCCATCGGGCAGGACAACTTCAATGCCCAAGATGTGGTTTGTCGTGACGCCGTATTTGAGGGTGTGAGGACCACCCGCGTTTTCAGCGATGTTCCCACCTATCGTGGAGACGACTTGGCTTGAAGGGTCAGGAGCGAAATGAAAGCCTTGTCGCTTCACTGCTTCTGTGATGTGGATGTTGACAACACCTGCTTCAACGAGGGCGCATCGGTTGCGGATGTCAACTTCAAGGATGCGGTTCATCCTCGTCGTGGATATTAGGACGCCGCCCTGTTCAGCGAGCGCGCCACCGGACAGACCAGTCCCAGCGCCACGAGGGATGATGGGAACGCCGTAACGGCGAAGGGTCTTGACAACGGCAACGACTTCCTCAGTGCTTTTCGGGAACACGACCAAATCGGGAGTATGCTTGAAGACGGACAAACCGTCCGTCTCGTAAACCACCAACTCGTTTGGGTCAGAGATGACGCCCTTAACTCCGACAATCTCCCGCAACTCTTGCACTAACTCTTCTCTCACCATCATTTTTCGCCTCGCTTTCGCAATCAGATAGTGCCAGTAAAAGTGTAACGCCGAAAGGATGAAATTTGAGTGCGTAGTGCAAAGTGCGGGGTGCAAAGGAATCGCCGACTAAAGTCGGCGCTCAGGTTTTCCCGTCATCAACTACGGACTAAAGTCCATCACGCGTGCAAGCGTGCATGCGTGCAAGTGTGCAAGCGTGTTATAGAGTGAAGCCAACACCATAAATTGCTTTGTTGAGCCACCAAGCCAAACTTCATGCCACTGACTTTAGCCAGTGGTTGGTGACGAATTTTCCTGAGCGCCGAATTCATTCGGCGAAAATTCGGAGGGCACGGCTCTTGCCGTGCCGAAAATTTTCAGTCAGGCAGAAGCCTGACCCTCCAAAGCAGTTCACAAACGCCTCGTTCTCATCTTACAGCCAGGGGGCAGAAAATTGGCTGTGCACTTCTACCCGCTGCCCAGTCTCTGCAGCCCTTTTCGCAGCAAGCATGACCTCCAGCACATGGAAAGCGTGTTCAATGGTCATTAGCGGTTTTTCGCCGGTGGCAAGGCACCGCGCCAGATACGAGCCGCCCTGATACCATTTGTAACCCTTTTGGTCTTCGCAAATCACTTTCCATGTCCCGGCTTCAGCGTCCCAAATCTCCACGCCCTTTGGAGCCCAGTCCCAGCCCAGCAAGTTGATACTGCCCTTCGTGCCAACCAACTCAATAGTTCGCTCATCGTGGTAAGGACCATACACGAAGCCGGTCATCACACAGGAGAAGACACCATTGCCGTGGTCCATCAGCACGATGGCATTGTCTTCCGCTTCCACTTTCACATGCTGCCCTTCTATAAACCGCTCTTTGATGGCTGTTCCCATTAGAGCAGTGACGCTTTTGGCGGGACCAAGTAGACCTGTCAGCGTGGTGATGTTATAAACGCCCAAATCAAATAGGCAGCCACCGCCCTTCTGGTAGAACCAAGGTCCCCAACTGGGTCCTCCATGCCCATACCAAGCACGGGCAACATATACATCGCCCACTGCTTTCTGTGCCAGCAGTTTTGCCATACACTGGAACGCTGGACTGGTGACCACTGTCGGCGCAGCCCAGAGGTTAACACCATGCTGGCGAGCAGTTTCTATGAGCGTGCGTGCCTCATCCAGAGTAGTGGCGAAGGGCTTTTCGGACAGCACATGCTTGCCAGCCTGTAGCGCCTTCAGGTTAACAGGGTAATGCTGCTGCATGGGGGTAAGGTTGATGAGCATCTCAAACTCGCACTGGCTGAGCATTTCGTCCAAGTCGGTAAAGATTCTGGGTATGCCAAATTGTTTGGCGCGTTCACGGGCACGCTCCTCTACCACATCGCAAAGAGCAACAACCTGTGCATATTCGCAGGTCTTTAGGTCGCTCAGGTAATGGCGGCTGACGCTCCCACATCCTACAATCGCTACCCGAATCATAGACAACCTCCTGTCTGCATGTTGTCCATCACCATGCATGCATGCCGAATCCAGAAGGCTTATGGGAGGGCAAGACCCTTGCCGAACGGCAGCGAATGGCGAGTAGCGATTAGCGAACAGTTCTTCTGGAGGGCAGTGCTCCTGCACTGCCGAAAGCACCCAAATTGGGCTCTCCAGAGGTTCGCCCTGCCAATAACCCGATTTTAACGCCTTGTTCTTTTAGCCGACCATCCGTTCACTTTTTGGCGAACGCCTCATCAAACCTGACCTTTGATGCCTCAAACTCCCAAGACTTGGCGCGTTGGCAAGCCTCTTTTGCTCCATATTCCCTGTCCATGCCCATGTCTTCCCACTCAACGGAGAGCGGTCCTTGATAGCCGACAGCGTTCAGGGCTCGAATTAGTTCTGGGAAGTTGACATCGCCGTGACCGAGCGAGCGGAAGTCCCAGCCTCTTCGTGGGTCACCCCATGGGAGCATGGAACTCAGGATTCCTGCCCGACCGTCGCGTCGAACTTTGCTGTCCTTCAAGTGGACATGGAAAATTCGGTCGCCGAACTCATAGACGAACTGAACTGGGTCGACGCCTTGCCAGACGAGGTGGCTTGGGTCAAGGTTGAAACCGAAGGCAGGGTGGTAGTCAATTGCTTCAAGGGCTTTCTTCGCTGTCCAGAAGTCAAATGCGATTTCGGTTGGGTGAACTTCCAAAGCGAACTTGACGCCGAGGCTGTGGAAGTGGTCCAAGATTGGCTTCCATCGGTCAGCGAAATCTTGGAAGCCCTTTTCAATCCAGTCGCGAGGTGTTGGAGGGAAGTCGTAGATGAGGTGCCAGATGGATGAGCCAGTGAAGCCGTTAACGACGGTGACGCCCAAGTTCTTTGCTGCTTCGGCTGTTCGTTTCATCTCTTCAGCAGCCCTTTGTCGGACACCCTCTGGGTCACCATCGCCCCAAACTCGGTCAGGCAAAATTGCTTTGTGCCGTTCGTCAATGTTATCGCAAACGGCTTGACCGACCAAGTGGGCAGCGATTGCCCACATGCCCAGTTTGTGCTTTTTGAGGGTGTCAAGGATTTTCTTGCAGTAGTTTTTGTCCTTCGCAGCCTTCTCAACATCAATGTGCTTGCCCCAACAAGCCAACTCCAAGCCATCGTAACCCCACGAAGATGCCTTTTTTGCGATTTGCTCAATGCTCATGTCCGCCCATTGGGCAGTGCACAGCGTAATAGGTCTTGCCATCACACAACACCTCCTCACTTGTTTTTCCCGCCTTGAAAGGCGGTCATTGTTCTTTGCAGAAAGAATTCCGAGGGCGCCGTTTAAGCGCCCTTGCTTCAGTCAAGGTTTTACAGTTCAGCAATTGAGCGCGGGTTCCAAGTGCCCTTGGCAACGGCAGGGACGAACCCTTCAAGTTCAGCCATGTCAATGCCGACGACCTTCTTTTCCTCTGCGCTCTTGTATGCAGCCATCAACAGGGCAGTTGTCCAGAGACCATCTTCCAAGGTTGTGAAGGGAGTTTCACCTTTGAGGAAACTGACGACCATGTGTCGGTCTTCAGCGACATAGCCGTAAGTGAAGGCTTCATTGCCGATGTAAGGCATGAGACCTTGTTCGGCATTCTGCTTTTCAACGAGGTCTTCACCCGCTTCTCCAACGATGTTTCGGCTGAAGAAGACTTGACCGTCACCGACGAGGGTGTTGACTTGCATCATGTATTCGGGACCAAGGACTTCAAAGGTTAGGCGCAAACCTGCACCGACGAAACTCCAAGAAGTCGTTGCCTCAACGATAACCAAGTTCCCGCTCGGCGTCTCAAAGACGATGCGGGCTGCAGCGTAGTCTTCCGCTGGGTGTTTGGTGTAGTCAACTTCGAGTTCGTCTTTCCACATTTCCTTCAGTTTCGCAGCGTATTCTGGGCGAGTCCACTTGAGGGATGCAATTTGAGCGTAGACAGTTTTGGGCTTGAGCACAGACATCCTTTGCCCAAGCGGAGTCAAGAGATACCAACCAGCAAGGGCGCTGTGGCAGAGCATGTCGTTGAGGACTCCTCCGCCCTGCAAATCGCCGCGCCAGAACCATGCCCGGTGCGGACCGCTGTGTTCTTCGGCACAGCGAGCAAGGTATGGTTCGCCAGCAATGGCTGCACCTCGCCGCCAGATCAGTTCCTTGCCCTTCGTAACTGCTGGGGCATAGACTTGGTTCTCCAGATAGCCGTGATTGATTTTCGCCTCGGTGATCGCTTGGTAAATTTTCTTGGCTTCAGCGAGGTTGCGAGCGAGAGGCTTCTCAACGGCGAACCCTTTCAGTTCAGCCCTGCCGCTTTTGACCTCATCGGCAATAGCCTCAGTCAATTCAACTCGGACATTGTTGGGAGCGAGGAGCCAGACGGCATCAACATTGGGGTCGCGAACCATCTCGCGGACATCTCTGTAAATCTTCGGCTCGCCGACACCCAGTTCCTTGCAGAGAGCAGCCAGTGACTGTGCTTTCGTTTCGTTAGGGCTACAAATTGCCACTATGTCGGCATCTCTAACCCAAGCGAAAGCCTGAGCGTGGAACCGAGCCACGAAACCGCTTCCGACAAATCCGACACCCAGACTCCGACCCATCTTCACGCACCTCTTACGCAAAAGTTATCCACCATCGTGAGAGCGACCTCACACAAGTTTTTTCGCCTGCAGTCAAGTTTTTTCGCTTACTTCTTCCGCTTCCCTGCTATAGTTTGCTCTGCCTGCTTCTTTCGCCTTTCCTGAATCTCTGGCAAGATTTCCACTGTCACCCACTTGCGTTTTTGAGCTGACCGTTCAATTGCATCCAGAACTCGCTGGCACTGCACGCCATCGTAGAAGTCGGGTTCAAAGTATTCCTCACCCGCAACGCCCCGAAGGAAGTCATAGACAGTGTGGACGAAAGTGTGCTCGTAGCCGATGATGTGTCCCGGAGGCCACCAAGAAGCGATGTATTTGTGTGTGCCCGGTTCAGTGACCATGACTTGATGGAAGCCTTGCACTTCAGGGGCATCATCGCGGAAATAAACTTCCAGTTCGTTCATCCGCTCCAAGTTGAAGACTATGCTGCCGTTTTCGCAGTTGATTTCAAACCTGTTGTAATTTTTGCGTCCTGGGGCGAAGCGGGTCGCTTCAATGTAACCGATAGCGCCATTGTCGAAGATGACGATAGACAGCGAAGCATCGTCCACATCCACTTCGCCCATCTGCTGACCTGCTCGTCCTGTCAAGCCACCGATTTCCTCGGCAGGCAAGGGACGCTGCTTAATGAAAGTGTGTAGGTAGCCGACGACTTCCACGATTTCGCCCACGAGAAAACGAGCCAAGTCAATGACATGTGCCGCCAAGTCACCTAAAGCCCCTGAACCAGCAACGCTTTTGCGCAATCGCCAAACGAGAGGGAAATTGGGGTCAACAATCCAGTCCTGCAGGTAAGTGCCCCGAAAATGGAACACTTTGCCCATCCGACCGCTGGCAATTAAGTGTTTGGCAAGTTGAACAGCAGGTGCACGACGATAGTTAAAGCAGACGCCATGAGTGATTCCTGCCTTCACAACAGCATCCAGCATCCGTTCGGCTTCCTTTAGGTTGCGAGCCAGTGGCTTTTCGCAGAAAACATGCTTGCCTTGTTTAGCGGCTTCAATGCTGACGGGAGCGTGGGAGTCGTTGGGTGTGGAGACATCAACGATTTGGATGTCATCTCGCCTGACCAACTTTCGCCAGTCGGTTTCATAACTTGCCCAACCGAGTTTCTCCGCCGCCGCCCTCACCTTCTCTTCACTCCTTCCGCATATGGCTACTAACTTTGGGACAAGCGGCGGGTCAAAGAAGTGTTTGACTTGCCTCCAAGCGTTGCTGTGAGCCTTACCCATGAACGCATACCCAACCAAACCGACACCGACTTCCCTTTGTGCCATGACTTCCACCTCCTCATTTCCCCGTGCCGTCCTCAAACGACACGGTGTATTTTATCTCCGCCTTCTTCCAAAGTTGCTCAACCAACTCCGGCGCCAGAATGACCAACCGTTCCACCAAATAATCTTGACGCACTCTGTCGCGAATTTTCTCAAAGGGATTGCGTTCGCCGGGTTTTTTGTCCAGCACCCAGACGATGCGGTAAGTCAATTGACCAGAAATCTTCACTGCTATCGGTGGGAGGATTTCGTTCGGTTGGGCTTTCTGGAGAGGCAAGCGCATTTCTTCGGGCAATTCAACATATGTGAACTCACCCATCGCCCCTGGTATGATTGATCGCTCCTTTGACAACCGCTCAAACTCGCTGGCTAACTTAGTGGGTGGTGTCCTCACCAACTGCTGGTAAATCTGTTGCGCTTCTTGAGGGGTTGAAACGATGATTTCCCGAATTTGAACCCTTTCGGGGCGATTGTATCGGATGAAGTGGCGATTGTAGAAGTCGCGCAATTCCTTCTCTGAAACTTCAACCCGCTTGCTGATGAGCCGTTCAAGCAATATCAGCCGTTTCGCTTCGTCACGCAAAGTCAAATCGCTCAACCGACCGCGCCCCAACTGTTTGCTCAAATCCTCTCGCCTTGCCCTTAGTTCCTCAAACCGCTGCTGAATTTCCGCTTCCGTCACGGTTATGCCTTCCTTCTCAGCCTCTTGCTCCAGTAGCCTCAAGGTAATCAACTGCTTCAGCGTCTCCTCACCGAAATCCGCCAGCAATCGCTCAAGGAGTTCACCCTTCGTTATCACAGTTTTGTTGACGATGGCTGCGGGTTCAGACAAATCCCAAACTCCAGACTTTTGTATCCCAAAAGCAGCCACCACAACTGCACCGAACAAGAAGCCGCAAAGCCATTGCCACCATGACCGCATCACGCTGTCACCGTTTTTTATGTTGCCTGCGATTGTCGGGAAAGTCAAGAGAGTTAGAAGGGCAAACCAAACTCAACTGCGCTAAACTGTGCTGATGCCTGAGAGTTGAACTTCCAAGGAGGCGAGGTCAATGCAAACTTTGGTTTCGCTTGCCCTGGCTCAGCGCACAGAAAGAGACCCGGCGATATTGCCGATTTTGCATAAGGCGTTAGACGGCAAGAGGTTGGATTTTGACGAAATTGTGACGCTCCTTAAAAGCCCAGATTTGCTGTCAATAGGGATGGCTGCAAACGAAATCCGCTTCCGCTTGCACCCCGAACCCATCGTCACTTATGTCGTCTCCCGCAACATCAACTACACCAATGTCTGCGTTGACTACTGCAGTTTTTG
>Ga0079992_136779_pt1 | contig 55196 bp, 50 predicted proteins | sample FaiFalFF_MnMetaG_3_FD_69197 | JGI IMG/M metagenome (GOLD analysis project Ga0079992, IMG submission 69197) | Freshwater microbial communities from Yellowstone National Park, Wyoming, USA - Fairy Falls B (FF_Mn_B) MetaG (SPADES assembly) (version 2) | ecosystem: Environmental > Aquatic >...
GCCGAGACCTCCTTTCTTCACCCGTCACTCGTCACTCCCTTCATCTCCTTATGGACCCACCACCGCCGGCAGGGCGGACCGGACGGCCTCGAGCGTCTGGGCGAGGACCGTATCATCGTGAGCCAGGGAAAGGAACCAGGCCTCGAAGGCCGACGGCGGCAGATGAATGCCCCGGTCCAGCAAGGCATGGAAAAACCTCCGGAAGGCTTCGGTATCCGACGTCTGGACCTCGGCCAGATTCCGGGGTGGATTCGGCCGGAAGAATACCGTTAGTAGCCCCGTCGTCCACACGACGGTGGCCGGGACGCCGTGGGCTCGAAAGGCCTCCTGGAGACCCTCGCCGAGAGCGCGAGTCCGACGGGCCAGGACCTCATACGCCGTCGGGTCGCCCTGGAGTTGAAGGAGTGTCGTGTAGCCGGCCGCCACGGCAACGGGATTACCGGCCAGCGTCCCCGCCTGATAGACGGGCCCGACGGGCGCCACCCGGTCCATCCACCGGGCCGGGCCGGCGTAGGCCGCCAGGGGGAAGCCGCCGCCGATGACCTTACCGAGCGTGATGAGGTCTGGCTCGATGCCCGTCCGGGTCGACCAACCGCCCCAGCCGACCCGAAAGCCCGTGATGACCTCGTCGAAGATGAGGAGGCTCCCGGACCGACGGGTCAAGTCCCGCAGGCCCTCGAGGAATCCGTCCGCCGGCAGGACGAGGCCCATGTTGCCGGCGACCGGTTCGACGATGACGGCGGCGATTTCGTCTCCCCGCTCGTGGAACAGGCGCTCGACGGCGGCCAGGTCATTGTAGGGGAGCGACACCGTTGTCCGGGCGATGGCTTCCGGGACGCCCGGCGAAGAGGGGACTCCCAGGGTCAGGGCTCCCGAGCCAGCCTGGACGAGAAAGAAATCGGCATGGCCGTGGTAACAGCCATCGAACTTGACGATGAGGGGTCGGCCCGTGACAGCCCGGGCAATGCGGACGGCCGTCATCGTCGCCTCTGTTCCCGAGTTGACGAATCGAACCCGCTCGACGAAGGGGAAAGCGCCGGCGATGAGTTCGGCCAGCTCGACGTCCGTCGGCGTCGGCATACCGTAAGAGCTTCCACGGGCGGCCGCCCGCTGGGCCGCCGCCACGACGGCCGGATGGGCGTGTCCCAGGATCAGGGCCCCCCAGGACATGACATAGTCGATGTAGCTTCGGTCCTCGACGTCCCAGACATACGCGCCCTCGCCCCGCAGGATAAAGCGGGGGACCCCGCCGACGGCCCGGAAGGCCCGAACGGGCGAATGGACGCCGCCCGGGACGACCCTCTGAGCCCGTTCATACCACTCCGTGTTCGTTCCCAGCATAGGGCGCCTCCCCAACTCCACCCCACCCTGCTCCGACGGGCGGGACCTTACTGGACTGCCGAATTAGGGCACCAACACGGCCCGGCCGACGACCTCGTCCCGGTCGAGGGTCGCATAGGCCTCGGCCACGGCCGACAGAGGAAATGTCCGAAAGAAGGGCCGGACCCGACCGGAGCCGATCCATTCGAGGGCCAGGCCCCACTCCCGCCGGGTGTAGGCCGCCGACCCGACGATGCGGTGCTCCCGCATAATCGTCACAGCCGGCCGCAGAAGGCGGGGCGCCTCGCCCGTGACGTTGCCGATCCATACGAGCACCCCTTTTCGCCGGAGAGCCGATAGGCTCCAGTTGATCGTGGGAGTGCCGACGTTTTCGAAGACGGCGTCCACGACGGGCGGTCGGTCCTGAAGGGAGACGATGCGGGCACCCAGGCCGGCTACGATGTCGGCCTTCTTCTTCGATACCAGAGCGAAGACCTCCAAGCCCATCGGCTGAAGGACTTGGACCATATGAATCCCGACGCCGCCCCCAGCGCCTGTCACGAGCACGCGAGCCCCCGGCCCGACGCCAGCCTGCCGGACGGCATGGAAAGTCGTTGCCACGGCGCAGGCGGCCGCCGCATAGTCTACGTAAGCCTCGGTCGGTAGAGGGACCAAGAGGTCCGTCGGAACGGCAACGGCCTCCGCATATCCGCCGGGCCGGGTTTCGCCCAGGACTTGAAAGTTCCCCTCGCAGAGGTTCTCCTCTCCGGAGAGACAGAAGCCACACTGCCGGCACGTCCGAAAGGGGTAAACGGCATAAGGCCGGCCGTCGACCTCGCCGAAGACCTCATGGCCAAGGATAAGCGGCGGTCGGAGGTTCCGGAAGCCACCCCGGACGATAACCCGGTCCCGGCCGCAGATGCCAGCCGCCCGAACCCGCAGGACGACTTCACCTGGGGCGGCCTCGATGTCTCGAGTCTCGATACGCCATCCGTCGGGCCGAAAGTCGGTCAGGACCGCCGTCCGGAACCCCATGGACAAACTCCTCCGCCCGCACCAAGAAAGGAATGCAAACCCCATGTGCGCGTTTTCCAGTACCCGGTCCCCTGCCTCGGTCCTCGGCGCTCGGTATCCGGCCTTCGGAGTCGGACCGGATTCGGTACCGGGTACCAGGTATCGGGTACCGGGCACCTGGGACCCGGGACCCGATCGACGCCGAGGACCGAACACCGAGCACCGAAGACCGAGCCCGGGGATCGGAAAACGCGCACACCAGGTTTGTATCCTGCATCTTGCATCCTGCATCCTGTATCCTGCATCTATTTCTTAACAAGGCACCGCCTTGCATTCTACACCCTGCCCTTCTATCTTGCACCTGAGGCGAGTCGGGCCATGCGGTTTTCGACGGCCCTTCGGGACTCGGCCCGCCGACGCCTGGAACGGCTGGGCCGGGCCGACATCGTCGTCGGGATTCCGTCATACAACACGGCGGCGACCGTCGGACACGTCCTCCAGACGGCCGTCCGGGGTCTCCAGACCTACTTTCCCGACCGCCTCGCCCTCGTCATGGTCTCCGACGGCGGGTCGGTCGACGACACCCGGGAGGCGGCGGAAGAAGTCCGAGTCGACTCCTACAATGTCGAAACCCTGGTGACCATCTACCGGGGTCTGCCCGGCAAGGGAACGGCCGTCCGGGCCATCCTGGAAGCGGCCGAACTCCTGCACGCTTCGGTCTGTATCCTGCTGGATGCCGACCTGCGGTCCGTCACGCCCGAGTGGATCCGGAACTTGGCCGAGCCCGTCCTCGAGGGGAGTTACGACTTCATCGCCCCCTACTACCGGCGCTACAAGTACGACGGCACGATCACCAATACCATCGTCTACAACCTGACCCGGGCTCTTTATGGCCTCCGCATTCGCCAGCCCATCGGGGGCGACTTTGCCCTCTCCCGGAGGGCCGTCCGGCAGTACCTGGACTACGACGTGTGGGAGACCGACGTGGCCCGCTTCGGCGTGGACGTCTGGCTGACGGTCACGGCCATCGTCCACGGGTTTCGCATCGGCCAGGCCCGCCTCGGCACGAAAGTCCATGACGTCAAGGACCCCGCCGAGCATCTGGGCCCCATGTTCCGCCAAGTCGTCGGGACGGTCTTCGCCCTCATGCAGACCCACGAGGCCTTCTGGAAGTCCGTCCGGGGGAGTCAGCCCGTCGAAATCCTCGGCGAGGAACCCCCGGGCCGGCCGGAGCCCTTCCGCATCTCGATGGAGCCCCTCCTGGAGGCCTTTCGCCTGGGCGTCCTTTACTTTGGTCCCCTCTGGCAGAGTATCTTGGATCCCTCGACGTATTCCGTCCTCCTGGACCTGGCCTATCGGCCGGCCGAGGAGTTCCGGCTCCCCATCGAGACGTGGGTCCGTTGCGTTTACGCCTTCGCCGTGACGTACAAGAACTGGCCCCGTCACAAGGGGAAACTCCTGGACATTATGCTCCCCCTGTACAACGCCCGGGTCGCCTCGCTGGTCAACGAACTGGCCGACGTGCCGGACGCCGAGGCGGAGGCCTTCTTTGAGGCCCAGGCCGCCGTCTTTGAGGCCCTTAAAGACGAACTCGTGCGGAAGTGGGATGACCCTGCCGAAGCCCAAAAGTGGAAGGTCACCGTTCCGGCCGGACCCCGGCGGGGCGTCGTCATCATCGGGGCCGGACCGACGGCCCGGACGATCGCCCGGTACCTGTCCGTCGCTCGGCCCGTATGGCTGGTCGACCGAAACGGGGAGAATTGCAGGGAAGCGGCCCGAGCCGGCCTCTCCGTCGTGGAGGGCGACGCCCTGCGGCGGGAAGTCCTGGAGACCGCCCACGCCGGGGAAGCGGCCCTCTTGATTGCGATGACCCCCAACGACGAAGTCAACGTCTGGACGGCCCGGCTGGCCCGGAATGACTTGGCCGTCCCGACCGTCCTCATACTGGAGGCCGGGGACCGTCCCGACGAGCTTCGGGAGGCCCTCCGGAGTACGCAGGCCCGGGGTTTTCGGTTGGGGGCCTTCGAGGTTCAAGACTGGGATTGGTGGATCGAGCACCGGCCGACGACCGAGACGGTGTTCGTCGTGCAAGAGGCGGTGCCGCCCGAACAGTTCCTCCAAGGCCTCCCGGACCGTTTCTTTTTGCCCATCGCCGTCCTGCGGGACTCGGAACGCTTCTTCTTTTACGAGGTCGACAGCCTCCGACCGGCAGACCGGGTCGTGGGTCTCACCGTCGCCAAGCCGTGAAAAGGCCCATGCCGCTCGCCGGCCGTAGTAACCCAGGAGGCCCGTGACGAGCAGGATGACGAGAAAGGCCCCGACGAGACCTCTGCCATACCGCCGACCGAGCGCCCGGTCTTCGGCACTCCCGAGAGCCTCCGTAGCCCATCCCACGGGCCGACGGTGCCACCCCGCCGCAAGGAGGGTTCCAAGGACCGTACCCCCAAATCCCAGGACGTTCCACCACAGCCAGCTTACCCCCGACTGCGTCACGGCGACCCACCCGTTGAGACCCAGACCGGCGACGATCCCCCACAGCACGTCCCGGGGCCCGACACCCCGAAGGACAAGGGCGATGACGAACGTGGCCAAGATCGGTCCATAGAGAAGGGACCCGACCATGTTGATGAGCTCGATGACGGTCGGAATCGGGACCCGTCCGAGTCCGATGGCGAAGGCCATGCAGAAGCCTCCCCACAGGAACGTGAGGCACCGAGACACCCACACCTCCTGCCGGGGTCGCGCCCAATGGGTCGGAAGAAACCCCGCCATCTGGAGGTCCCGAAAGGTCGCCGCACTGATAGAGTTGAAAGCACTGTCGAAGCTCGACATGGCCGCCGCCAGCAGGGCCGCCAGAAAGAGACCCCGCAAGCCCGTCGGGAGTGATTCTCGGACAAACCACGGGACGAGACCGTTGGGGTCCTGACGGACGTGCTCTATCCAGGGGGGTGTCTGGACTTGAAGCCAACCGGCCAGCAGAAGGCCGAAGACGACGTAGGTCAAGACGAGGGGATATCGGAGGAGACCGTTGTAAAAGAGCGCCCGGGCGGCCGTCCGGGCGTCCGGTGCCGTCAGCAGGCGTTGGGCTTGGCTCTGGTCACAACCGTAGTAGGACATATACAGAAAGAGGCCGCCGATGAGCATGGGCCAGAAGCCGTAGGGACGCCCGTCGCCCCATCCATGGCCCCCGAGGTCGAGCGTCTGCCATCGGGCCGGGTCGACCCGGCTGAGGGCGTCCCACCCCCCGCTTTTCCAAAGGACCCCTATCCCGACGAGGACGCCCGTCCAGAGGACTCCCAACTGTAAAAGGTCCGATGCGATGTCGGCCAGGATCCCACCCATGAGCGTATACAGGAGGCTCACGCCTCCGATGGCCAGGACGGTCCACATCAGAGGGACGTCCAAGACGACGTGGAAGATCAGTGCCGTAGTGTAAAGGCTCACGCCGGTGGCCAGAGCTCGGGACACCTGAAAGAGGACGCTGACGGCGACCCGTACGGGCCGACCCAACCGGAACTCGAGGAACTCGTAAATGCTCAGGACCCGCCACCGGTGCAAGGCCGCCACGAGGGGAAGGAGGGCCGCCATCGCCAGGGGCAGTGCCAGTTCATATTGAAGCCAGCGCAGGCCCCCGTCGGGTCGAAGGGCGACGAAGGCCGGTCCCCCGACCAGGCTCACGGCGCTGGCTTGAGTCGCCACGATGGAGCCGGCGATGAGTCCCGCCGGGACCCGACGGCCGCCGAGGTAATAGTCCTCGGCCGTCCGCTGACGAAGCATGAGGACGCCGCTGATCCCGACGACGAGGAGAAAATAAGCGCCCAAGACAAACCCGTCGACGACGGTCATGACCGCCCTGCGGGAGAGACCCGGGTCGAGGGAAGCCGTTCCGGCAAAGACCCTTTACGGAGACCCCATTTTACAGTACACTGACGGGGGGCGCATGGGATCGACCTTGCCAGCGGGGTCCGTAAGCTTCCCTCGACCGCCCTACCCCAAAAGGGAGCTCGCTGAATCCCGATGGAAACCTTCATCCGGAACCTGCTCGTCGTGACGGCCTGGACCCTACCTCTTCTCTGGTTGATGGAGCGCATCCGCTTCCCGACCCTTGTCGCTTTCCTTCTGACCGGTGTCCTCATTGGACCGGCTGGCCTCGGATGGATTCAGGAGACCCCCGAAATCCACGCTCTGGCCGAGGTCGGTATCATCGCCCTCCTGTTTGTCTTGGGCGTCGAATTCTCGATCGAGTCCCTGGCGGCCGTCGGAGCCCGACTTCCGGTCTTCGGGACCCTTCAGATCCTGCTGACGGGTCTCCTGGGCGGCGGGGGCCTCGTCCTTCTGGGATGGCCCCTTCGGTCTGCTCTGGTCGTCGGACTCGCCACGAGCATGACCAGCACGGCCGTCTTGCTGAAGGTCCTGCAGGAACGTAGGGAACTCGACACTCACTACGGACGGTGGGCCGTCGGGACCTGCCTGCTCCAAGACATGGCAACGCCCCTCATCTTACTGGCCCTCCCCCTGGGGCAGACGGGAGCACCCATCGGACTCGACCTCGGTCCTGTCCTGCTCCGTGGGGTCGTCGTCGTGGCCGGTACCCTTTGGATGACCCGTTATGGGATGCCCTGGATGATGGAGCGCATCGCCCGCATGGGCGCGTCGCCGGACTTTATCCGGGCCTTTGTCCTCGTCTGGGCCCTGGCCATCATCGGGACCGTCCATGCCCTGGGTTGGCCCATTGCCATCGGGGCCTTCCTGGCAGGCCTCATCCTTTCGGAAACACCCATCAGCCATCAGGTCGTGGCCGAACTCCAGCCCCTGCGGGACTTCCTGATGGGCCTGTTTTTCGTGACCCTCGGGCTACAATTCGACCTGCGTCTCTTTCGAACGGCTCCCGGTTCCCTGGGGGCCTTGACGGTCAGCCTACTCCTGGCCAAAGCCCTGGCTTTCGGCATCGCCGCCGCGGCGGTCCGTTTGCCTCTCCGGACGGCCCTGACGCTGACCCTGGGCATGCCCTACGCCGGCGAGTTTTCGGTCCTGATCTTGAACACGGCTTCTGGGACGGGGACCCTGTCGGGGGACCTTTACGCCCAAGCCCTGGCCGGCGTGTTCCTGTCGCTCCTGGCCGCCCCGTTCCTAACGTATCTGGCACCCGGTCTGGCGGCCCGATGGGCCGTTTGGATGGCCCGAGACGCCCGGGCCGCTGACGTCCAGGAGGTCCCCCGCCAAACCGAGGCTTTGGACCGACGAGACCACGTCGTCATCGTCGGATACGGCATCAACGGCGAGAACCTGGCGACCGTCCTGCGGGCCGTCCAGATCCCTTACTGCGTCATTGAAATGGACCTCGGACGGGCCCAGTCTGCCGCCCGGGCCGGGCACCCGGTCATCATCGGCGATGCCCTGTATGCCCACGTCCTTCACCGGGCCGGTGTCCCGACGGCCCGGATGGTCGTGATCGCGATGGCCGACCGCCTGGCGGCCGTCCGCATCGTCCGGCAGGTCCGTCAGATGAACCCGGCGGCCCACGTCATCGTCCGAGTCCGGTTCGTTCGAGACGTCGAGCCGGTTCTAAAAGCCGGGGCCGATGAGGCCATTCCCGAGGAATTTGAGACCTCTGTCGAGATTTTCAGTCGGGTCTTACGGGCTTTCCACGTCCCTCGGCACGTCATCCAACTCCAGACGAACTTGATCCGGCAAAACCACTATGGCCTCCTGCGCGGCATGCCGCTGACCGAATCCGCCGCACGTCGGATTCAATCCATCCTGACGGCCAGCGTGACGGACCTGTATCAGATCCTGGACGGCTCGCCCGCCGCCGGGCAGACCCTGGGGTCCCTGAACTTGCGGGGTCGGGGCGGAGCGACCGTCATCGCCGTCGCCCGGGGCGAGCAGGTCTTCATGAATCCGGGAGCAGACTTTGTCCTCCGACCGGGCGACACCCTCGTCCTGGTCGGCACGCATGCCGAGCTGGACCGCACGATGACGATCCTGGAGGGCCGGGACGGAGGGGAGGGACAGAGGGCGGGGTGGCGAGTGACGAGTAACGAGTAACGGGGAATAATCCATTGCCGTACTGCCGTATTGCCCGATTGCCCGATTGCCTTACTGCCGTATTGCCCGATTGCCGATTTACCGGCCCACCGTTTGCAAAAAACGGGTCGACCCAGGACAATGGAGACGTATCGTTGAGAGCGTTTCCCATGGGGGAGATCCACCGCCTGGGACGGTATCAGGTCACCGGCCTCCTGGGGCAGGGCTCCATGGGTGTCGTCTACCAGGGCTTTGACCCCCTCATCGAGCGAGACATTGCCCTGAAAGTCATTCGCATCCCGCCCTGGATGTCCGATGAGGAGGTCCAGGAGTACCGGGAGCGGTTCTTTCGCGAGGCGAAGGCGGCCGGCAAGCTCCAACATCCCAACATCGTGACGATCTACGACATCGGGACGGATGACCGGACGGGCCTCCCCTTTATCGTCATGGAGCTCGTTCGGGGCGAGACCTTAAAAAACCGTATCCAGCGGGAGGGCGGCCTGCCGTGGCCGACGATGGTCCACATCGTCCGTCAGGTCGCCGAGGCTCTCCACTTCGCTCATACCCATGGCATCGTCCATCGGGATATCAAGCCCTCCAACATCATGGTGACCGAAAGCGGCCTCGTGAAGATCACGGACTTCGGGATTGCCCACATGCCGGCCTCGGAACTGACCCGGACGGGACAACTCCTGGGTTCCCCCAGCTACATGTCGCCCGAGCAGGTCCTGGGACAGCGAGTCACGTACCGGACCGACCTGTTCTCGTTAGGCATCGTGCTGTTCGAGGGCTTGACCGGCCAAAAGCCCTTCCAGGGGGATACCTTCAGTCAGATCACCTTCAAGATCGTCCATGAGGCCCCGCCGGACCTGCGGGTTTTGCGTCCAGACCTGCCGGAAGCCCTCTACGGCCTGGTCGAGCGGCTTCTGGCCAAAGATCCCAGCGAGCGCTTCGAGACGGCCGGGGCCGTGGCGGCCTATATTCGCCAACACCTGAGACCCCCGTCTCCCGAGCCGGCCGAGGCGCCTCCCATCGAGCCCCTGGAGGAGGCGACGCCCCCGGCCCCACCGATCCACGGCCTGGAGACGGCCCAGATCGCCGTCGGCCGATGGCAACGGCCCCTACGCGGCCTGGTGTTCCTCGCCCGCTGGGTCCTACCCCTTCTCCTCGTGAGCATCCCCTTTGGGTGGTGGTCGGTGAGCCGCCGGGCACCCGCACCGCCCCAAGGGCCCCTTACCCTTCCCGCTGGAACGGTCCGACCGAAAACCGAGACCCCCGTTTCACCGAATGTCTCCGCCGTTCCGCCAGGCCCACCGAGCTCCAGTCCCGGTCCGTCGGCGGTCCCCGCCGGGTCCTGTGAGGTTCAATTTTCCATCTTTCACAGGTACCAATTCATGGACGTCCGGGTGCGAGTTGATGACGCATTCGTGTTTGAGAAACGGTTTTACGGACGGGTTCGAAAGTTCACGGTCTTGAAGGTCATCGAACGGTCGGCGGCTTCGGGAACATTTCCCCTGCCGAGGGGTGAGCACGTCGTGACCTTCCAAATGGACGGCGAGGGGGAGACCAAAACGTATGCTCAGACCGTTCGATGCGACGAATCTCGGAAAGTTTGGGTCCGTATCGAAAACATGCCGGGAGCCGAAGTACGGGCCTTGAAGAGACCGGAAACCGCCGGAGAACGATAAGCCCCGCCCGTTCGAGCGGGTAACCCAGCCACTCCTGGCGCCCAAGGGTGAGGAATTTGCGCGGCCAGGGATGTATCCGGCCCTCGGCGTCGATCCGAGACCGGGTATCGGGTCCCAGGTGCCCGGTACCCGGTAACCGAAATCCGGGCTATCTCTATCTTGCATCCTGCATCCTGTATCCTGCATCTCTTAACAGAGCCAATCGGTCGGGAACGCATGGGGATTCGAACCGCAGAGCGGGCGTACCATCCGTACTTTCAAGCCGCCGTCCAGGCCCTCGAGGCCTGGCGGACGGCCCTCCAGGGGGGTTGGGCACGCCCGACGGACGTATGGGTCGGATTGATGGACTGGCTGGCAGGCTTCATGCGCCACGTGCGTCGGTGGGACTCGTACTATCTCGTCGAATGGGAAGGAACCCCTGTCTGGCTCAAGCCCGACGAGGTCCCCCTGGGCGAAGCCCTGGAGATGGCCGTTCATGTCCTCGAGCGGCTTGGGGAGCGAACCGAAGAGCTTGCGGAAGTCTGGACGACCCGGTCGGAAGCCTGGATTCAACTTTTGGTCGACCTCATGCCGTGGGTCGTCTGGGGCGGTTCGGCGACGCCGGCCTGGTATCGTTGCATCGTGGCGACCCACGCGTTGGACGCCGCTGTGGGCGAACGCCTGTTGGAACGTCTCTATGAGACAGGCCGGCAGTCGGGCGATGAGGCGATCCGGCTCTTGACCCGGGGGGCCATCGATTACTTCCATCTACGTCGGGCCCGCCGGGGGTGAATGGCTCCAGAAGGGAGACGATTTTACGGCAGTCCGGCACTACGGCTTTGTTAAGATATGGATGCAGGATACAGGATGCATACCCGGTGTGCACGTTTTCCAGCGGTCGGGCTCGGTCTTCGGTGCTCGGTGTTCGGTCTTCGGCGTTGATCCGGTACCGGGTCCCGGGTCCCAGGTGCCAGGTACCCGACACCTGGTACCCGGTACCTGGTACCAGGTGGAATGCCCGTCTCATGCTTCGAAAAACCCGCACACGGGGTATGCAGGATAGAAATGGCCATGATTCGGATTACCGGGTACCTGGCACCCGTGTCCCATTCCCAATTTCAAATCTTAACAAAGCACTACGGCAATAAATTACTAACTCGTCACTCGTTACTCGTCACTCCCTTGGATGAGCCGGGTCATGGAGGGGCACGATGACGGTACCGGGGATTCAGCCGATCCGCTTTGAGACGCTGGTCATTCCCCGTTCATTGGTCGAAACGATGGAGGCCCATGCGGTAGAAGACTATCCCGACGAGGCCTGCGGCCTCCTGGTCGGCTACCCCGACGGTCGGGTCGTCGAGATTTACCGGACGCCGAACGTCGAGCCGACCCGACGGCACGACCGCTATCTCATCGACCCCCGGACGTACCGTCGGGTCGAACGGTCGGCCGACGAGCGGGGTCTGCGGATTCTGGCCGTGTACCACTCCCATCCCGACCATCCGGCCCGACCGTCGGAGACGGACCGCCAGCGGGCGTGGCCGGACTTCGTTTACATCGTCCTGCGGGTCACGGCCCAGGGCGTCGAGGCATGGACCGGCTGGCGGCTGGACGAGGCGGGTCAGTTCGTCCCCTTCCCCTGTCAAGTCGATGAATCCCAGTAAAACGCCTGGGTATCAGGTTTCCCGGACGGTCGCCGCCGGCCAGTCGGGGTGCTCGGCCATGAAGTGGGGGTCCAGGACAAAGAGGGCCTGGGTCGCCGCCGCGAGGTCCAAGCCCTCCATCTTGCGGAGGAGTTCGACGACCTGAATCCGAAGTCGCTCGATGTCTCCCTCGGCGTCGACCCCGACCATTTCCCGGAGTTCCACCTCGCGACCCCGGAGCCACTGGCGAATGATCCAGGCCCGTCGGGCTCCGTCGCGGGGGTCGATCTCGGTCAGTTCGGCCATCCGGGCCGCTTCGGTCATGACGGGCACGAGGGGGTGATCGAGGTAATGCCGGACCCGGCGGGGCGGTCGCTCGTTACTGAAGAAGGCGGCAATGATGGCCGCTTCCTCGGGCCCGATGGAGGAGACCGTCTGGAGGGTCAGGACGACGGCCGTGGCATGGGGGTGCATGAGCCGGACGATGGACCGGCCCATGTCGGTGAGGGTCCCGTCCCGTTCCATGAAGCCCAATCGTACGAGACGACGGATCGCCTGAACGATTTGGCCCTGCACGTGGCCGTCACCCTGGAAAAGCCGAAGGCTCTTGCGGGCCAGCGCGAGGGTCCCGTCGATGCCGTACTGGGCGACCAGGGCGGCGACGGCGGCGTCGTGGGGGGCAAAGGCCGACTCCAGGGGTTGCGGCCCGAGCCGCAGGGCGTGAATGACCTGACGAATGTTCGCGGCCGGCAGGGCGACGACGGCGAAGCCGACCTGGTCGTAACCCCGGCGGCCGGCCCGGCCCAAGGCATGTTGGAGTTCCGAACGGTCCCAGAAGGGCGAGACGTCGTACAGGACCGTCGTCCGCACGGGGGCGTCGATGCCGTGGGCCAGGCTGGACGTGCAAAAGATGAAGTCCAGCTCACCCCGCTCCATCAAGGACTCCACCGTCTCCCGGAAGGCATAGCCCAGACCGGCGTGATGGACCCCAATCCCCCGCCGCAGGAGGTGAGCCAAAGGATGCGGGGGGAGTCCCTCCGCCCGCTCGTCTTTGGGCGGGAGTATGTGGGCCGCCTCATAGGCCATGACCATGGCGTCGTCCCGACGCCCGACGAAGATCAGGGCCGGCGTCATCGACCACTGCTTGAGGGTCTGCAGGAGTTCCCGTAAGCCCGGATGGCGGCCCCGCGGGTGGAGGCCCAGCTCGGGGCCTTCTTCCATCCACGTCAGAAATTCCAGGGGGACGGGTCGGTCGGGCCGGGTCGAGATGAAGACCGAACGGCCCAGGCTTCGGAGCCAGGCCGCAATCTCTTCGGCGTTGGGGATGGTCGCCGAAAGCAGGATGAGTCGGGTCTCCCGGGGGGCCAGCAGGATACTCTCCTCCCACGCACTCCCCCGTTCGACGTCCCCGATATAATGAGCCTCGTCCAAGACGAGGAGCTGGAACCGGGCTCCGTCCAGAAGGAGGTTCCGGACGATCTCGGTCGTGCCGACGATCAGGGGCGCCGTGGCATTCTCCCGGTACTCGCCCGTTAAGACGCCGACCTGCTCCCAGCCAAATTTCTCCCGAAAGGCCCTCAACTTCTGGTACGACAGGGCCCGCAGGGGCGTCGCGTAAAAGGCCCGGCCGCCCTGACGGAGGACTTCGGCCATCGCCTGCTCAGCGATCCAGGTCTTCCCCGAACCCGTCGGGGCCGTAACCAAGACGTCCAAACCCCGACGGAAGGCCTCGACGGCCTCGACCTGGAAGGGGTCCGGCTGGAACGGCTGGGGCGGGACGGGGACCAGATTCCGCTGGATCAGCTCCTGCAGACGCCGCCGCCGTTCCTGACGGGCCGTCCGGTACTCCTGGGTCCACCGCTGAAGGGTTGCCCGCAGGTCTCGGTCTTCGACGAGGCTCTCGTAAATGTGGGGGACGACCGTCCGCCGCAGGAGCTTCTCCTCGACGAGCCGCCGCAGGACGGCCGGGTCCCGGCTGATCTCCTCGACGTGCTTGAAGTGATGCAGACGATGGATAAACCGGGGCAGGGGAACGACGTCCAAGACCCGACCCAGCTCCTCGGCCGAGACCAGACGCTGACGCCGACCCGACCGTAGACTGACACCCAGCTCGCCGAGAAGCGCCTGGAGCTTCCGCTGATGGACCCGACCCGTCGGCTCGTTCAGACACCGTAAGACCCACTCCAGGGAGAGCCAGCCCCGGTACCGGGGTGAGACCCCGGCGACGGCCGTCCGGAGCTGGGGATGCTCCCGGGCCCAGGCCCACAGGACGGGATTTCCCAGCCGGCTGAGGCTCTCGACGATCCAGGCCTGCCACTCCGGCGGGACCGGCTCGTCCGGCCGGTGCAGAAACCATAAGACCTCGTCCTGACGGACCTTGATCGGCTCCGCCGGCTGAAGCGTCCGGCGGACCAGGTCGGGCAGGGTCCCGAGGAGGACGTCCCGAAGGTCTTCCCGAAGGTCCAGTATGCGCTTCAGCTCTTCCAGAGCGGCGGGATTCCATACGGGGCGACCCTCGAGCCATTCGGCCAGGACCGATGCCCATTCGGCCGAGACGGGCTGTTCGAAGAGGACGTCCCGCCATAGGACCAGCCGCTTGCGGGCCGGTGCCGATAGCTTCCCGTAAAGCTCCCGAAAGGCCTCCGGCAAGGCCTCAAAGGCCCGCTCCAGGAGCCGCCGGGAGACGACCCGCCGGGGAACCGCCTCGATGAGACGCCAGGCCTGGGCCGGTGTTAGGGTGTACCGCTCCAGCCAGACCTCCAGGAGGCGGGGACTGTGCTCGACCAGCCATTCGAAGGTCGCCGCATCGCCCGGCAGGAGATCCGGATAAGCATCAAAGAGTTTCCGAAGGACATCGGTCCGGACCTGGTCCCCCAGACGCTCCAGAAGCTCGGTCCGGACGTGGGGGAAGGCCTTCAGGAGCTCGGGGAGTTGGTGGACGGCCGCTTCCAGGTCTTCCCGTAAGGTCTGAAGCCAAGCGTGAAGCGCCTTGCGCCAGTCTTGGGGGAGAGCATTCCTCGTATCGTTCATGAGCTCCATGGCGTTCAGGGTTAGGACTTACAGATCACGGCGCCGCCTCCTGCGTCGGCGGGAGGATTTCCCCCCGACGAGCGTCGTAGAGACCTACGCCCAGCCGCTCGGCCCACACCTCGGCCCCCGTATAAACGACTATCCCGAAGACCACCGGATAGACCGGCGACGGAAATCCCTCCCGACGGAGCCATGCTTGAAACTTCGGGTCCTCGACCCGAAGCCGTGCCTGCTCGAAGGGGCGCCGTCCCACGACCCGACCCTTCACCTCCACGGCCAGCGTCCAGGACCTCTGGTCTTTCTCTACCTCCAAGACCACGTCGGCTTCCCCGTCGAAGACGACCGAGACGACCCGCCGGACGGTTGCTCCGGCCCGGTGGAGGAATTCAGGAAGGAGTTCTCGGGCGATGTCCTCATGGACCAAGCCCCAACGCTCCTCCAGTCGGCCCAAACTCTCCGTCAGTTTGCTGATCTGAGCCTCGACCCGTTCCATTCGCTCCGTGAGTTCGGCAATCTGCCGACTGTTTTCGGCAATTTGCCTGCTGTTTTCTTGGATTTGCCTACTATTCTCCTGAACTTGCCGGGTCAAGTCGGTGATCAGCTGAAAGGCCCGGGCAAAGTTGGCCTCCACCTGCTCAGGTAGGTTCAGGAGGTCTCGCGTTAGGACCTCCCTGCGGATTTCTTCCCGAAGTTCGGCATCTGCAAGGAGCAGATGCACGACGCCCCGACGGAACTCGGCATCCTCCCGCAAAAGCCGAAGAAACTCCTCCCGCAGGGTCACGACTTGCACCTCTGATAGATTATAGGACAGCGGCCTCTCCCCACCAAGGGTCGCCAAAGCAGACGGTCCACCCACCCTCCGGGGACGGATTCCGACAGTTTGAATGCCGAACCCGCCGAAGGCCCTACCCGGCTACCTCAAGGATCCCGCAGAGCCTTACTGTTTCGGCTTCTCCCGAATCACGAACCATCCTCGCCGGTTGAAGCGACGGGTGATCTCCTGGGAGTTGTCGTATTTCGGTTGGGTTTCCCCATAACTGATGACTTCGATGCGGTTGGCATCGATCCCCTTGGAGACCAGGTAATCTTTGATAGCCTCGGCCCGATGGAGCCCCAGAGCCATGTTGTATTCATCCGTCCCGATGTAGCAGGTATGCCCCTCGACGACGACGTTCACGTCCGGATGGTCCCTCAGGTATTGGACCAGCTTGTCCAGCTTCTCGACCTCCGTGGGCCGAATCTCGTAGCGGTCAAAGTCAAAGTAGACTTCGGCCAGGCCCGGTACCGGGGGCACCACGACGGGCGGGGGCGCCGGAGGCGGAGGTGGCGGGGGCGGCGGCGGAGGTGGCGGAGGCGGGGGCGCCGCCACTTTCGGCTGAGGCCAGTAACCCAGGACGACCGTCCCGCCATCGGGATGCTGGCTTCGGTCACTGCCGGCCTGGACATTGCGACGATAGGCCGCCGTGACGTTCAGACCGTCCGTGATGAACCACCGGAGACCTACCCCCAGGTCTGTATAGTCGTCGACCTGGCCCCCCGACTGGACGACGCCGCCCGAGACCTCGGCGACCAGCTGGACCCGGGTCTTATAGGGGAAGGCCAGACCGGCTCCATACACGAACTGATTCCCGGCCCGATGGGCCTCCGGTTTGCCGGCCAGCAGAAAGCCGACGTTCCCGAACAGGCCGACCATGTCCTGAGCGTTGAACTCCAACAGACCCCGTACGTCCAGGTCGACCTTGCCGGTCCCGACGCCGTCGGAGGCGGAAGCCGTCGGGACCTTGACCCGGGCCAAGACGCCAAGGCCAAGGGGTTGCTGACGCGCGTCCAAGGCCCGAAGTTTCAGGCCCGCCCACAGGTCCCCAAGGCCGCTGAACCAAGTATTTCGAGAGACCAATTGGGTATTGAAAAAGCCGACCGCACCGCCCTTGGGGTCGATGTCATACTGGGTCAGGACGTCCCAGGCGGCCTGGGCCTGGAGCCAGTCCGTGATTCCAAAGCCAAGCCCGACCCGGTAGTGGGTCTCGTCGACGTCCAGGGGATCCCGGTCCAGGTTGTCGTGCACGACCCCGAACCAGAGACGGCCCTTTGGAACCGTCTGACTGGATAGGACGTGGAAGATGCCGCTATCGCCTTCCGAGCTATTGCCCATCCGGACCTGAGCGTACGACCCGGAGGCGACGCCCACCAGCAAGCCGACCAGGCATGCGGCCCAGTATCGGAGCCGAATGTCCTTCCATCGCATCCCTGACCTCCACTTTCGAGGTTCGGCCTCAGGTTTTTTCGGGATGGGGTCACCAGATTTGAAACGGATACAGGACAGAAGGGCTCAGGGGATGCAATCATGTCTTACATCCACGGCGGAACCAAGCACCCGACTCTCGAGCCCCCCGACCGGCAGGGTCACCCCTGCCCCATGCCCGCCGCCTCCGTCGAGGCGGAGGACCCTTTTTCATTATAGGCCTGGGCCGCGTCCGTCGCAATCAGACAAAATCGCCCAAATCGCTTTCGAGTTTCGTTTTTCTTGCTTTTTGGAGTGGGAATCGCAGATAACCTTTTAGGACTTACGCGGTGGGCGGGGCTATTTTTACGGCAGTGGGGCCATCGGGCCATGATTCGCAGGGACGAAGGAACGGGGTCCATCCTCCAAGGCCTTGCGGATTCCCCGGATCAGACCCTTTTCTCCTCTATCCGGCGGCTTCGGGTCCCGGTGCGGGTTCTTGCGTCCTGGGTGTCCCGTTCAAGGACGGCGGGTCCGCAAGGGTACGAAGCGCACGGGCGTGATCGATTGGACCGTGCAGTCGGTCGGCTCCGGGCCGTGTTTCACGATGAGCTGGAGGTCCTGGTCCCATGTCCCGACGGGAATGACGAGTCGGCCACCGACCCGGAGTTGCTCGATCAGAGCCGGCGGTACTTCCGGCGGAGCGGCCGTCACGATGATGGCGTCAAAGGGGGCCGCCTCAGGCCATCCCTCCGAGCCGTCGCCGTGACGAAAGTAGATGTTCGTGTATCCCATCGACGCCAAGAGCCGGCGGGCCCGCTCCAGAAGCTCCAGCTCCAGTTCCACGGTATACACCTCCCGGGCCAGCTCGGCCAGAATCGCCGTCTGGTAACCTGAGCCCGTACCGACTTCCAGGACCTTCTCCGGACCCTGCAGGTGGAGGAGTTCCGTCATCAGGGCGACGATGTAAGGCTGACTGATGGTCTGACCGGCCCCGATGGGAAGGGGGCCGTCGTCGTAAGCGGCATAGACGTACTCGGGTGGGACAAATCGGTGACGGGGGACTTTCCGCATGACGGCCAGGACCCGCTCGTCCCGAATGCCCCGCTGGATCAACTGTTGTTGGACCATCTCCTCCCGCAGGCGGGCCATGCGGGCTTCCAGCTCTTCCGACGCTCGTCCGTTCGTACTCATGACCTCACTCAACGGAGTCCCGAGTCCGGCCGGTCACTCCCGGGGTCACCCCGGACGGTCGGGATGGGTCTGGGAATCGAAGACCCGAGCTCGCATTTGTCGGACCCACTGGTCGGCTTGCCGCTGGGGTTCGGGAAGCCGATAGCCGTCCCAGCAGTCGAGGACGACGGCCACGGCCTGCTCCAGCGATATCCGGTGGCCCGGCGAGACGTAGACGGGCCGCGTCCGGGGCCGTGTCGTCAGGACGGCCCCGATGACCGCACCGGTGCGGGGATGCCATAAGGGAACCCACTGGCCCGCGTTCGGGGCGGGTGTTTCATGGCGACCGAAGAGTCGGCTCTTGCCGACGCCGATCGTCGGCCAATCCAGGAGGACCCCGATGTGACAGGCGATTCCAAAGCCCCGGGGGTGGGCCGTTCCCTGACCGTCGACGATCAGGACATCCACGGGGTGGTCGACCTGGGTCATCACCCGCAGGTAGCCCGGCGTCTCCCGAAAGGACAGAAAGCCGGGCACATAGGGGAATTCCACGTCGGCCACGGCCACCCACCGATGGACGACCGTCCGGCCGACGGCGTCCCACAGGACGGCCCCGGCGAGGATACGGTGGCCGCCCCCGATGAAGGCACTGTCGAGGCCCAGGACCCATCGCCAGCGGGTCGGTCCGTCCTCGGCCCGGACCCGTCGGGCCAACGTCCACTGAAGGTTTCGGGCCTCTTCGAGGTCCGCCGGCGTCCGCCACTGGCGGAGCGCCTGTCGGGCGGCCTCGGCCAAACTCCGACTCGCCATCGGGCCAGCCCAGGGGCCTATCGGGTGGGACATCGATCGGCCTCACGGCACCGGGACTCTTCGGAAGAAGTATATCACATCATCGCCGTGGGCGAGGGCTTCCCAGAGTTCCCAGCCGGGCGCCCTGGGGGGCGGCACCTTCTTGAAGCGCTGGACGGCCAGCCGGGCCTCGTCCTGCGTCCAGCCGCATCGGACCAGTCGGTCCAGGACGTCTTCCAGGTGGGGGGTCGGAAAATCATAGGGCGGCCCCAGGAAGATCCAGTCCATGGGAGCGACCGGCGGTCGGGTCAGGACCCGTCGGATGTCCCCGACCCGCACGTCCGTCCGGTCGGTCAGCCCCAGGCGTCGCAGATTCTGCTCCAGGAGACGGGCGACGCGGGGGTCTTTCTCGATAAAAATCACGGAACCGGCTCCCAGACTGAGGGCGTAGATGCCCATGAGGCCCGTCCCGGCAAAGCCGTCCATGAAGCGGCAGTCCTCCACGCTGGCCCCGATCCGGGAGAAAAAGGCTTCCCGAAGCCGAGCCGGCAGGGGTCGATAGGGAAGCCCCGGCCGGGTCTCAATCCACTGACCCCGCAGACGGCCCATCGTGACCCGGATGCGTGACAAGGGACGTCCCCCCGAGAGAGGCATCGACGGTGCCGAGGACCCACATGAGCCGGACGGCTCCCCGAAGCTCGGCGGCAGTCAGGATGCCCGTCAGGCCCACGACGACCCAGGCGGAGGCCCCATGCAGGCCCCTTGAGGTCTGCCCGGCGGCCCGGGCCATCCCCGTCACCAGGGGGACCATCCAGAGGGGCAGGCCCAGGACGATCCATGGAAACAGCCGGTTCCGCCACCGGCGGAGGGATTCGGCCATCGGATGCAGGTCGGGCCGGTCGGCCGTCTGTTCCCGAACCTGCCGGGTCAGGGCCATCCACATAAAAAGGGTCATCGACTGGATCAGCATGTTCCACAGGGCGATACCCAGACCGGCCAGGACGTGGAAGGATAGACCGGTCCATCCGAGGGTCCGGCTGGCGGCCAATCCCAGCCACGCCAGCCATCCGAGGAGAGCACCGAAACTCAAGCCGATGACCATGCGCATCGTCGAGAAAGGTACAATCCCGATGGGCGCATTTTCCGGTAGCCGGGCTCGGTCTTCGGTGCTCGGTATCCGGCCCTCGGCGTCGAACCGCATCCGGTACCGAGTACCAGGTGCCAGGTACCCGGTACCAGGCGGAATGCCCGGCTCATACTTCGAAACACACGCCCATGGGGTAAGCAAGCAATCAGGCAGTGAGCCCCGTGCCCCAGCGCCTATGAAACACCCCCTCCCCTTCCCTCCCCCTCTCCCCAAAGCCGGTCCCAGCGCCGGAACTTTTCCAGCCATCGGGGTAGTTCTCGCAGGAAGGCATGGATCCGAAGCCATAGGACCCGCTCGACGGCCGGGGAACCGGCCATGACCTTTCCGGGCGGCACGTCGCCCGTGATGCCCGTCTGGGCCGCCAGCCGCACGTCGTCCCCGACGGTCACGTGGTCCGGCACGCCGGCCTGACCACCCATCCAGACCCGATGGCCGATGCGGGAACTGCCGGCGATGCCGACCTGAGCCGCAATCAGACAGGCCCGCCCGATGGTGACGTTGTGGGCGACCTGCACGAGATTGTCGATCTTCGTGCCGGCCCCGACTCGGGTCTCGCCCAGAAAGGCCCGGTCGATACACGTGTTGGCCCCGATTTCCACGTCGTCCTCGATGACGACCCGTCCGAGCTGGGGCACCTTCACGGGCCGTTCCGGATGGGGAATGAACCGAAAGCCGTCACCGCCCAGGACGGCCCCCCCATGGACGAGGACCCGTCGCCCGATCCGGACCCGGGGGTAGACGACGACGCCCGCATGGAGGACGCTTTCGGGCCCCACCTCCGCGTCTCCGTAAAGGACACAGTGGCCCATCAGTTGGGCACCCGCATAAATCCGCACGCCCGGTCCGACATAGCAGAAGGGTCCGACCCAGGCCGTCGGATGGACCTCGGCCGAGGGGTCTACCTGGGCCGTCGGATGAATGCCCTGCCGGACCGGCGTCAGCCCCAGCCATTCGGCCAGGACCCACAGGACGGCGATGGGGTCTGGATGCAAGACCCACGTCACGTCAGATCGGAGGGCCTCCGATCCCGGGGCGGCGACGATGACGCCGGCTCGTGTGGAGGCGACGGCGTCCCGATGGCGGGGGTCCCACAGGACCGTCAGGTGTTCAGACTCCGCTGTAGCCGGTTCGGCGACGTCGGAAAACGGACGGGCCGGATCCCCGACGACGACGGCATCCGTCGCCCGGGCCAACTCCTCGGCCGTCCACGGTGGCGGATGGGGGGCCACGTCTCTACCCCGCTACCAGGCTTTCCAACCGGTCCCGGCCCCGGGCGTCCTTGAGGGTCTCGACCCGGGCATGGGCCTTGAGGGCCTCCAAGATGCTGAACAGGAGCGCCTGCCGCTTTTGCTGGAGGACCTGAGCCCGTACTTGATGATAACGGGCCTCGAAGTCCTTGGGATCAAAAGTCCTCCGTTCGAGGACCTTCACCACGACGACACCCCGATGGGGGACCTCGACGGGCGGCAGGACGGCATCGGCCGAAGCTTGAAAGACGGCCCGGACCAATTCCGGGGCCTGACCCAATTCCCCGACAGGGCCAGTCTCCGGGAAGGGGCCGGCCTCTTGGACCCGAAACGCCAATCCTTCTGCGACCTTCTTCAGGTCTCCACTCTCCTGCAGGACCCGCTGATAGAGCTCCTCGGCCTCCTTTCGGGCCAGGGCCATCTTCTGGGCCTCCTTCCAGTCGGCGGCGACCCGGTCGCGGACTTCCGCCAGGGGCGGGAGCGTCGGGGGGAGCGTTCCGATCCACTGTACGATGGCATAGGACGCCTCGCCGAGGGAGACGGGTCCCCGGACCTCGCCGGGTTCTCGAAGCGAGAAAAGGGTGTCCCGAATCGGGGCCGGCACGTCGGCCCGAAGCAGATTGGGGGCGACAAAGTCCGTCTCGACGTAGACGGCCTTCGGGGGTTGCGCCCATCGGGTCAGCGAAACGCCCTTCTCGGCCTGCGCCTGCCGGGCCAGAGACTCGGCCAAGGCCTGCGCCCGACGGACGGCCTCCGGCCGGGCCAGACGCCGATGGATCTCCTCCCGGACCTCATGCAGGGGCCGCACTCGGGGAGGACGCTTCTCCAGGACCTGGATGATGTGAAAGCCGTAGGCCGTCTGGACGGGTTCGCTGACCTGCCCGACGGCCAGCGAGAAGGCGGCCTGCTCGAATTCGGGTACCATCCGACCCCGCTCGAACCATCCGAGGTCCCCGCCCTTCTCCCGGGTGCCCGGGTCGTCGGAGTATTCCTGAGCGACCCGGGCGAAGTCTTCGCCGGCCTTCAGACGAGCCCGGACGACCTCAGCCCGCTGACGGGCCTCCGCCTCGGACCGCTTCTGGGTCGAGATGAGGACGTGGCGTGCATGAATTTTTTCGGGTTCTGTAAACTGTTCTTTGTTTTCAGAATAGTACTTATCTATGAGAGATGGGTCGACCGACACGTCGGCCAGGAAGGCATCGGCGTCGACCCGCAGGTAGCCGGCCTTCCGCCGCTCCGGGACCCGGTAGCGGTCGGCATGGGTCTGGTAAAACCGCTCGAGGTCGGAGTCCGTCGGTACCGGGTCCTTATACCGGGAGAGGGGGACCTCGACGTAGGCGATGCGGGCCGTCACATACTGCTGACGGTAGGCCCGTTCGACCTCGTCCCGATGGACGGTGACGGGTCCGCTCAGAAGGTCTTGCAGTTTCTGGACCCGCAACTGCTCGGCGACGGCCCGTTCGTAGTCGGCATATTGAGCGAACCCCTGCCGGCGCAGGAAGTCTTCCAAGATGGCCTGGACCTGGGCCTGGAGCTCCCGGTCGGTGAGCTTGGGGTTTTGCATGCGAATTTGCTGGGCCAGGGTCTCCAGGGACCGGCGGATTTGAGCCTGGACCTCGTCGGGTGTCACCCGGACGTCGAGTCGGTCGGCCAGGCTCCGCCAGAGGTGCGTCTCGATGACCCGGTCGCGGGCCATCTGTAGAATGAATCGCCGCTGTTCGGGCGAAGTCGGTCGGAACACCGAGGTGAGGGCCTCCATCTCCCGCAGGACCTCCAGGCGGGTGACGGGACGGCCGTCGACGCGAAGGACGACTTCCTCGGCGGTCTGGGCCTCATGGCGGCTGGCGGTATAGTAGTACCCGAAGAGGGGGATGAAGGACAGGATGACGATCCACAGGACCCACTTGTAGCGATGGATGTTCCGGCGCATGTGCTGGAGAACCATGGTGCTCCGTCTCCTCACGGAAGGCATTCCATTATACAGGATGCACGACGCAGGATGCACGATGTAGGATGCGGGGCCCGATGTCCGGCTTTTCGGAGGCCCTCATGCGTGTATTGGTCCTGACCTCCCACATCCCCTTCGCCGACGGGGGAGAACTACGGCGGGCGCATGGTCTGCTCCAGGCCCTGCGGGCGGCGGGCCACACGGCCGACCTCTTGGTCCTTTCCCAGAACCGCTTCGGACGGACGCTCCTCGGCTACGCCGCCGCCGCTCTGACGGACGTCGGCTTTGGTAGCGGTGGCCCGCCCGACGTCGTCATCTCGCTCCGCTTCCCCTGTTACTTGGCCTGCCATCCCCGGCACGTCGTGTGGCTGTGCCATCGGCTTCGGGAGTACGACGACCTGTGGGACTTCTACCGGGTCCGGTGGTCGCCGGCCCAGCGGATCAAGGAGCGATTCCGCCGGTGGGTCGTCACCCGCCTCGACCGATGGGCTCTCCGGCGGGCCGGGGCCCTATGGGCCATCTCCCGAGAGGTCGCCGGGCGTCTCGAGCGGGGCCTGGGCCTCCAAGCCCGGGTCCTCTACCAGCCGCCGCCCCCGCGACCGTACCGGACCGACCGCTACGGGCCCTTTGTCCTCTGGGTCTCCCGGATGACGGAACTCAAGCGGCCCCGACTGGCCGTCGAGGCGATGGCCCACGTCCAGAGCGGGCTTTCCCTCTGGATGGTCGGCGACGGCCCCGAAGCGGAGGCCGTGCGGCAGTATGTCCGAGAGCGGGGCCTGGAGAAGTGCGTCCGGGTCTTGGGCGCCGTATCCGAGAACGAGTTGATCCGCCTCTACGCCGAATGCCGGGGGGTCCTGTTCACGACATACCGGGAAGACTTTGGTCTCGTGACGGTCGAGGCCTTCGCCTCGGGCAAGCCCGTCATCGTCTGCCGGGACGGAGGCGGGGCGACCGAGCTGGTCTCCCACGGACGCAACGGGTACGTCGTCGAGCCCCGCCCCGAGGCCATCGCCCGCTACCTCGACCGCTGGGGTGAGGACGTTCGGGTCGCCGAACGGCAGGGCGAGCAGGCCCGGAGGACCGTCCGGGAACTCCAATGGCCCCGGGTCGTCGCGGCCCTTCTGGGGGAGGGATAGATAGAGGGCAATCGGGCAGTAGGGCAATAAGGACATGGGGATTCCGATCTGAGCCCCACCCGCAAGAGCGGGGTTCAGAGGGTCTGGGCGGTCCGCTCTAATCTAAGCGTGACAGACCCCTTCACAGAGTTGAGGGCCAGAAGCCGATTTCCCGCAGGACCTGCCGGGCGATGACGATCCGCTGAATCTCCGACGTCCCCTCCCCGATCGTGCACAGCTTCGCATCCCGATAGTACTTTTCGACGGGATAGTCCTTTACAAAGCCGTAACCCCCAAAAATCTGGACAGCCCTGTCGGCGACCCGGACGGCAACCTCCGAGGCAAATAGCTTGGCCATCGAGGACTCCTTCGGCGTTGCCTGTCCCTGGTCCCGAAGCCACGCCGCACGGTGGACCAAGAGGCGGGCCGCCTCGATCTGGGTCGCCATGTCGGCCAGCATGAACTGAATCGCCTGGAATTCAGCGATGGGCCGACCGAACTGACGCCGCTCCTGGGCGTACCGGAGGGCCGCCTCAAAGGCACCTTGGGCGATCCCGACGGCCAGGGCCCCGATCCCGACGCGACCGCCCTCGAGGACCTGCAGGACCTGGGAAAAGCCCTGACCGACCTCGCCGATGACGTTCTCGGGCGGGACCCGGCAGTTGTCGAGGATGACCGAGGCCGTGTCGCTGGTCCGCATTCCTAACTTACTTTCCCGCTTCCCGGGGATCAGGCCCGGCGTACCCCGTTCGACGATGAAGGCCGTGATGCCGCCCCTCCGACCCTTCTGCCGGTCCGTGACGGCCATGACGACGTAGACGTCCCCGACCGTCCCGTGGGTCGTAAAGTTCTTCGTACCCCGCAAGACCCACGCCTCCCCGTCCCAGACGGCCTGCGTCTGCAGGCTTCCGGCGTCGCTTCCGGCCTCGGGTTCCGTCAACGCCCAGGCGCCCAGCTTTTCCCCCCGGGCCAGGGGGACGACGTATCGCTCCCGCTGGACCTCGTTGCCAAAGCGGTAGATGTGGGCCGTACAGAGGGAGTTGTGGGCCGCCACGCTCAAGGCGATGCCCGGGTCGACCCGGGCAAGTTCCTCGATGACGACGACAAACTCCGAATAACCGTAGCCGGCTCCCCCATACTGTTCCGGGACCATCACGCCCAGGAAGCCCAGCTCGCCCATCTTCCGGAATACGTCCCGGGGGAAGACCTCACGGTCGTCCCATTCCCGTAGGAAAGGGCGGATCTCTCGCTCGGCAAAGGACCGGACCGTATCCCGGATCATCCGTTGGGTATCGGTGTAGTCAAAGTCGACCATGACCGCCTCGGGACCGGAACGAAGCCCGGTGCATGTCCGGGCACATGCCTCATTTCTGGGGCGCCGGGGCCGTCGGGGGACTCGGCGTCGGTGAGGCCGGGGCCGTCGGAGCCGGTACGGTCGGGAGAGGCGGTCGGACCTCAGCCCGCCGGCGCTGGAGGATCGAAATCGCCAGTGATGTCCCGATGAACAAGACGAAGCAGACGATCGTGACCTTATTCAGGAGCGACATGGCGGCCCGGCCCCTCATGATGGGCGAGGCGCCGCCTCCGCCGCCGAAGATACTGGCGAGGTCCGACCCTTGCCCCTGCTGGAGCAAGACGGCGATGATGATCAAAATGCACAGGAAGACGTGCAAGGTGATGATGAGTCCCAACACAGTTCGCCTCTCCTGTCGGATCATTCATTGGGTTACGCGGAATGATTCGGAATCCCCATCAGAGGACCGCCTTCGGAAGGCCTGGAAGGCTTCCGATGGGACCCCCCGGACGAGCCACCACACGCCCAATTCCTCGGCGAGGGCCCGTGTCTCGGAGGCATCCCACTCCTTCCCAATGACGGCCGGAGCCGCATCGATTCCAAGGGACCGCAGAGTCCGGGCCCGGCGAACAGCCTGCCGGACGTCGGTTTCGTCTACTGTAACGGACACCTCCGCGACGACGACCTGATCCCCTTTCCACCAGATGAGGTCTGCCAGCGTCGGGTCCTCTTCCGGGAGCAAGAGGGTCTCCCGGTCGAAAAGGTCCCGGAGCCACCGACCCAGACGCTCTTGAACTTGGGGGGTGTCTGTCGTACCGCCGGCGCCACCGCCGAACAACAGGGGCGCCCGCCGGATGATATTCCGTTCGTAACGTTCGCCCCTCCGACGGCCGGCCTCGCCCTTCTGCCACTTCAGCAGGGTATGCACGTCCGCTGTGAGGTCCTGGACCTGACGTGTCAAAGCGTCCAAGCGGTCCGTAAGGTCTTGGACCTGGCGCGCCAAGGCGTTCAGACGATCCGTAAGATCCTGAACTTGACGCGTCAGAGCGTCCAGGCGGTCCGTAAGGTCTTGGACCTGGCGCGCCAAGGCGTTCAGACGATCCGTAAGGTCCTGAACTTGACGTGTCAAAGCGTCCAAGCGGTCCGTAAGGTCTTGGACCTGACGCGCCAGAGCGTCCAGGCGGTCCGTAAGGTCCTGGACCCGATTGGCCAGGGCTTCGATCCGGTCGGTCAGACTCTGGATACGGCGTTCCGTCTCCCGTTGGGCCTCTGCTAAGTCCCGGACGATCTGGGGCAAGTCCAGGACCTCGTCGGTCAAGAGGAGTCGCCGCAGTTCGGCTCGCCACTGGGGATGCTCTTCCAGCAAATGGATCAGATCGTGAAAATCTTCGATCCTAAAAGCCATCGCTCCTTTCCAAGAAAGGCAAGGCTTTGAGACCGGTCAGGTCACGTCGAACCCTCTCCTACCAGGCTCTGTGCCACGTCTAAGATAGCGTTGAACGTCTCGGCCTTCAAACTGGCTCCTCCGACGAGGGCCCCGTCGACGTCGGGTGCTCGGAGAAAGCCCTCGACGTTGTCGGGCGTGACGCTCCCCCCGTACAGAATCCGGAGGTCTACCCCCTCGCCCCAGAGCCGGGCTGTCTCGGCCCGAATGAAGGCGTGAACTTCCTGGGCCTGCTCGGGATGGGCCGGGACGCCCGTCCCGATGGCCCACACGGGCTCATAGGCGATCGTGAAAGCGGACGGCGGAACAAGGCCCTCTAAGGCACCCCAGAGCTGGCGCCGGATGACCTTCAGGGTCCAGCCACTCTGACGCTGGTCCAGCGTCTCCCCGACGCACAGGACGGGGCGAAGGCCGACCGAAAGGGCCGTCTGGAGTTTCCGAAAGACCGTCTCGTCGGTCTCTCCAAAGTGTTGCCGCCGTTCCGAGTGTCCGATGATGACGTACTCGCACCCAGCGTCCCTCAGCATCTCGGGGGATACGGCCCCCGTGTAGGCGCCCTTCCGCTCCCAATGGGCGTCCTGGGCTCCCAGGGCCACGGGACTCCCGGCCAGGGCTTCGGCGACGGGCAGGAGCCACGGAAAGGGCGGAGCGACCATGACGCGTACGGCCGGGACGGACCGGGCGTGTTCGGCGACCCGCCGGGCCAGGTCCACGGCTTCCGCTCGGAGCGTGTGCATCTTCCAGTTGCCGGCGATGAAGTACGAACGCACCCGTCGCATGATCGTGGGTCCTCCGATGGATTCGTCGCCCCCGTGGAGCCAATGGGGGTGATGGGGACAGATGGGCCTTGGGTCGTCGGGGGCGTAGGGAGCAGGATACAGGAGGGGTTCGTAGGATGCAAACCCGGTGTGCGGGTCTGGCTCGGTCCTCGGCCCTCGGTGCTCGGTATTCGGCCCTCGGCGTTGATCCGGTACCGGGTCCCGGGTCCCAGGTGCCGGGTACCCGGGACCTGGAACCCGGTACCTGGCACCTGTCTTCGAAAAACCCGCACACGGGGTCTGCATCATGCATCCTGCATCCATTCTTAACAAGGCACTACCCAGCCACCCGCCCATCCCGTTACTCAGGAACCTTCCCAGCGGGCTGGCCGCCGGACACCTGGGGGGTCGCGGCCGGGGGCCGGCTAAGGTGAGGGATATAGAGATCCGTGTCATAGGGGAGGGGGAGGTCCCGGAGGCTTCCGTGGCCCTGGCGCCAGAGGTACAGCCAAACCTGGACGACTCGGCTGATGCCTCGCTGGAGCCGGAGAGCGGCGATCCCGAAGGCCGTGCTTCGAAAGTCCAGGTCCGCCCATGCAGTCGGTTCCGACGGGAGCCCGAACTCGGCGGGACGGGCCAGCATCTGGGCATGAGCCCGAGATTCGGCTTGGACCTTCTGAAGCCATAGGTCCCACCGGCCCGCTTCAAGGTCGGGGTCCCGATAGCCATAGAAGACCGGTGGAATGACGTCGAGGTGCCGTCGGGTAAAGTCATAAAAAGCCCGTCGGATGGCGGGGTCCACCTCCCGGTAGACGGCCGGGTCGTGGAGCCACAGGACCCATCGGGCACTTTCCGAGAAGGCTTGAAGGACCGGAGCGAGCCGACCCGTCTGGTAGAAGTGCTGGGGGACCTCCTTCAGCCAGTAGGGGAGGCGGCGGGGAAGGGCCTGGACCTCTGCAGGCGTCGGAGGTCGACAGACGGTCGCCAGAGCGGCGTCTTCATGAAGCGTAATCAGGCGCCGCAGGGCCGTCGGAAGCCAGGGATACGTCTGACGGTAAGCCCAGGTCTGGACGGCACAGTCCCACGCAGCCCCCCCGAAGGGGGCGAGGATCAACATCAGACCGGTCAGACCGAGAATCCGTAGGTATCGCATCGGACAGGAGCCGGCATCACGCCGACCCCGAGAGACCCAGGTGGGCCCGGGCCGTTTCCAGGGAATCGAACATCGGAAAGACTTGGTCTAAACCCGTAATCCGGAGAAGGTTCAAAATGCGGTCCCGGGGCTGGATGAGGACCATCTGGGCCGAGGTCCCTCGGAGCCGCTCCAGGAAGCCGACCAGTTCGCCCAGTCCCGTACTGTCGATGTATTGGACGCCTTGAAAGTCCAGCAGAATGCACGACACGCCGGCGTCGAGGACCTCATTCATAAGGTCGTAAAACTTTCGGGCACTCTCCCCGATCAAGATCGGGCCTTCGATGACCAGGACTGTATGGTCCGGAAAGTCCTGACGGGTGACCTGCATGTCGCGGCCTCCTCTCACGCCAGGGAGAACCGAAAGCTGTTGAAGGCCCTACAGCGGGGACACTCGTCGGGGGGCATCCAGGCCGTCAGTCGAAAGTCGCACTGAGCACAGACCCAGACATGCACCTCCGCCGGGGACGCCGCCTGTGCCGCCGCCTGCTGGCGACGGAGTTCGGCCCACAGGATGTCCTTGATCGAGAGCATGCCCACGACCTGGTTGTCGTGCACGACCGGCAGGTGCCGGCATCTCCGGACGCTCATCTTATAGAGAGCCTGAAGGGAAGAGTCGTCCAGGTCGACGACCTCCACGTCCCGGGTCATGATGTCAGCGACCGACGTCTGCCGAGGGTCCCGCTCTCGGGCGACGACCTGATAGAGCACGTCCCGCTCGGTCACGATGCCGATCAGCTGACCGTACTCGTTAACGACCGGGAGGGCCCCGACCTGATGCTCGGCCATCAGGCGGGAGGCCTCAAGGACCGTCGCCTCCGGGAAGGTGACCCAAACTTCGAGGCTCGGCAGGATGTCTCGGACTTTCAGCATAAGCCACTCACCCTCCGACGCTCGGCCGGTCATCCGGGGCGAGTCCCGGCTTCTTCCGCCGACGCCGGTCTCGGACGCTGGCACCTCACGCCGAAGGCCTAAAGGTCATACCCATGATAGTTCATAGAGCGAGCCCTGTCATCTCGAGACGACACGGCCCTTCCGCGGCAGACCCGGACGCTACCCCGTCAGCACGTGGGTCCGAAGCCAATCCACCAGCTCGGCCACCGGGGCCGTCCGGGGCCAACCCGGGAGGACGACCCGGTCGGGGGGCTCGACCCGGGCTTTCGGAAGCCGGGCCAGGCGTCGGAGCCAAGCCTGCAGGCGGGCATCGTCGGGGACGTCCAGCCGCAGGACGAGGGCATCCGACTGGACGCTCAGCTCCGTCACGCCCTCCCGTTGGAGCTCGACCCGCAGACGGGCCAGGCGGAGGAGGTTTTCGACGGCCTCGGGGAGAGGTCCGTAGCAGTCTCGGATCTCCTGGGCCAGGGCCTCGACCCGTTCGACCGTGTCGGCCTCGGCCAGGGCTCGATAGTAGTACATCCGATGGCGTTCCGACGGCATGTAGTCGTCGGGGATCTCGGCGTCGACGGGCAAGCGGAGAGTCGTCCGGCGCGGCGGTCGGTAAGGCTCGTTTTTCAGTTCGGCCACAGCCTGACGGATGACCTCGATGTAAGCGTCCAGACCCAGCGCCTGGATGTGGCCGTGTTGACGCCGGCCGAGGAGTTCCCCGGCCCCCCGCAGTTCCAAGTCCAGGGCCGCCAGACGGAAACCCGACCCCAGCTCCGTGAACTCCCGTAAGGCCGCCAAGCGCCGTCGGGCGACCTCCGAAAGCTCGGCCATCGGGGGAACCATCAGGTAAGCGTAGGCCCGGCGGTAGGAGCGGCCGACCCGGCCCCGAAGTTGATAAAGCTGGGCGAGGCCAAAGCGGTGGGCGTTGTTCACGATGAGCGTGTTGACATTCGGGATATCGACGCCGTTCTCGATGATCGTCGTCGTCACCAGGACGTCGAGGTCGCCCCGCATGAAGCGGAGCATCGTGTCCTCCAGCCGCCGGGGCGGCATCTGCCCGTGGGTGACGGCGACCCGGGCCATCGGGCACAGGTCCTGTACGAGGGCGGCCATCCGGTCCAGGGTCTCGACTTCGTTGTGGACGAAGTAGACCTGGCCTCCCCGACGGAGTTCGTGCTCGATGGCCGAGCGGATGATCTCCGGAGAGAAGTGGACGACGTGCGTCTGGACGGCCAAACGGTCTCGGGGCGGCGTCCGGATGAGACTGATCTCCATCAGGCCCGAGAGCGCCATCTGGAGCGTCCGGGGGATCGGCGTGGCCGTCATGGATAGGACGTCCGCCTCCCGACGGAGCTGTTTGAGACGCTCCTTCTGGAGGACGCCGAAACGCTGTTCCTCGTCGATGACGATCAGGCCCAGGTCCAAGAACTCGACGTCCTCGGACAGGAGGCGGTGGGTCCCGATGATGATGTCGATGTCCCCCCTCTTGAGAGCCTGCAGAATCGACCGCTGTTCGGCCTCCGGGACGAGCCGGCTCAGCATGGCGATCCGGACGGGGAACTCAGCAAACCGTCGGGTGAACGTCATGTAGTGCTGAAAGGCCAAGACCGTCGTCGGGACCAGGACGGCGACCTGCTTGCCGCCCAGGACGGCCTTCATGGCCGCCCGCATGGCGACCTCCGTCTTGCCAAAACCCACGTCCCCGCACAAGAGCCGGTCCATCACCCGGGACCGCTCCATGTCCCGCTTGACCTCCTCGATGGCCCGCTTCTGGTCGGGCGTCAGCTCGTAAGGGAAAGCCGCCTCAAAGGCCTGCTGGAGGTCGTCGTCGGGCGGAAAGGCGAAGCCCTCGACGACCTGACGGGTCGCATACAGCTCGACGAGCTCCCGCAGGATGCCCTCGACGGCCTGCCGGGCCCGACGTTGCTTGGCCTGCCAGGTCCGCCCGCCGAGCCGGTCCAGGGCCGGCGGCTCGTCAGACGGTCCGACATACTTCCGAACCAGGTCGAGGCGGTCGACCGGGACGTACAGCCGGTCGCCCCCGGCATACTCGATGGCGACCGTCTCGACGGACCGCTCCCCATACTGAAGGCGCTGAAGGCCGATGAAGCGGCCGATGCCGTGTTCGGTATGGACCACGTAGTCGCCGGGCCGGAGCGCCGACAGGTCCATCGCCTGAGCCCGCTCGAGGGGCACCCGGTGACGGACCTCCACGGCGATGCGTCGGCCGAAGACGGCGTCCTCGGGGACGACCCATAGACCGAGGTCCGGCGCCTCCAAACCCCAGTGGAGGGGATGGTACGTGAGGACGAGGACGTCGTCCCGCAGGGCCGCTCCCAGATGCTCCGGCGGCACGACGGGACCCGCCTGCATGAGGCGCTCCCGCAGGAGGGCCTGGAACCGTTCGGCCCGAAGCCGAGAACTCAGGACGGGGACGACCCGGACGTCGTTCCGCAGGAAGGCCTGAGTGTCCCGCAGGAACCGGTCGAGGTGGCCCTCGTAAGAGGTCGGCGTCCGCCATCCCAGGCGGTGGCCCCCCAACCCGACCGAAGGCGGAACGCTCTCGGCCGTCATCGCCTGAGCCCACCGACCCTCCGCCCGAAAGGCCACCCACGAAGCCGGCGGCGTAAGCCATTCCCACGGGTCCGGTGCGGGGATACCCTGTTCGAGGGCGTGTCGGCCCGCCTCCTCGGCATGACGATACAGGGCCTCCCATTGGGCATCGACGGCGGCCGGTTCAGAGACGACCCACTCGGCCGCCGGGAAGACGTCCCACCAGGCATGAAGCGATTCCAGGGCCCAGGCCAGGTAGTCCTCGTAGCCCGGAAAACGGCCCCGCTCCGTCCAGGCCTCCAAAGCCGCTTCCCAGGCGGGACCCCACTGCTTCGGGGGGACGACCTCGGCGGCCCGCCGAAACCACCGGTCCGCCTGGGCCGGCGTCAGGGGAAATTCGACCCAGGGAAGGACCCGCAAGTTCTCCAGCCGAGCCTTGCTCCGCTGGGTCTCCACGTCAAAGACCCGAAGCTCTTCCAGCCGCTCGTCAAAGAATTCCATGCGGACGGGGTCGTCATGGCCGGGCGGGAAGACGTCCACGATGGCCCCCCGGACGGCAAAGTCACCCGCCTGCTGGACCTGGTCGGTCCGATGGTACCCATACTGGACGAGGAGCTCGATCAGGAAGTCCCGGGGGACTTCCATGCCGGGGCGAAAGTCCCAGGCCAGACCTTGAAAGAATGTCAGGGGCGGAACCCTCCGGATGGCCGAGGCCACGGGGAGAATGAGAACCCAACGGGGAGCCCGGATCAGCATCGACCAGGCCCGCAACCGGGTGCTCACGACGTCGGGATGGGTTTCCACCAGTAAGAAGGGCGTCCGCTCGTAGTCGGGAAGCGAAATGACCGGGACCCTTCGGTCCGTGTCCCCCGCCGCCAGGACGGTCTGCCAGAACCGGACCTCGTCCTCCCGCTCGGCCAACTGCCGGTCGTCCGGGACGAGCCAGACGACGGGCCGGTCCGTCTGAAGTGCCCGGGCCGCTACAAGGAGGGCCTGCCCGCCGGGCGCCACGTCGTATACGACCGCCTGCCCCAGGGCTTCCTCGACGTTCCACGCCAGGACGGTTCGGGTCTCCATCGACCGTTCCAGAAGGTCACGTACTGTTAAGATTATGGATGCAGGATGCAGGATACAGGATGCAGGATAAAAGGGCTCGGATTCCGGTTACCTGGTACCCGGAACCCGGTACCTGGCACCCCTGCCCCATTCCCCATCTCAAATCTTAACAAGGCCATCGCCTATCCGATGGGCGCGTTTTCCAGTGGCCAGGCTCGGTCTTCGGTGCTCGGTGTCCGGCCTCCGGGCATGGGGGGATGAGGGAGATGTGAACTTCCCTCGCCCCTCGTCCGCGCCGAGGGCTGAGAACCGAAGGCCGGACACCGAATTCGGTGCCCGATACCTGACACCTGGAACCCGGTACCGGGTACCTGTCTTCGAAAAACCTGCACACGGGGTCTGCATCCTGCATCCGTTTCTGAACAAGGCAGTCATCACGGACGCAGTGGGTGGAGCGTTTTTTGACCATACGGGAGTCAAGCCGGAAGGCAAGGAGCCGGGTGCGGGGCCCCGGGGATTTGCCATTAGGACCGGAGCACTCCCCAAGATACTAAGGTCCGGCCCTCGGCGATGCAAACCCCCACGGGGATGCCGGGTGCAGGGCTACTCCCCTGATCCGGTCTGATACACCTGTAAACTTATGAGACACTCGAGCTCCCGGGACGCCATCCCGAAAGGCCTTACGAGTCATGCAACGCCCACCCCAGACCTCATAGGAACGAAAATTGCTACTCTCTGGGGGTCGTTGAACGTACCAGGACAGACCCGGCCCAGGGGGCGGGGGACTGTGCCTGGAAATGAAAGGTGCGGAGACGTCGACCATGAAAAGTGCGTCGTTTATCGAATTGGTCAGTATCCTGCGCCGATACCGGTCTCGGTTCCGCAATGTGGACCCCGAGACGATCGAGCGCACGGTTCGGCTGGCCGACGAAGCGGGTGATTCCTGGTCCCGAAGGGAAGTCGTCTCCTGGGTGGCGCAGGTCCAGCCGGAGGCAGTCCCCTGGCTTGGGACCTTCGTGAACTGGCTCGTCCAGGCGGCCCAACGGCGTTCCCCGTGGACGTCGGAGATCGCCTTCGAGATCCTGAAGGGGTGGCCGGAGGTCTCGCTCCAAGATCTCCAGTGGCTGGAAGCCATCGAACTGTATCCGAGCGCCATCGCCGAGGCCCTCCTGCAGGCCCTGGATGCGAGGGTCCTGGAGGGTTCGAAGATCCCCGAGACCTTCATCGAGCGCCTTGCCCAAGCCGCTCTGAAGTTTGGGGGCACAGCCGCGGCCGCCGTCGTTCGCCTGATCGCCCGAGTCTATCCGGAGGACCCCCGATGGGGTCAGACGGTCCTGGAGTGGTTGAATCAGGAGCAGACCGAGGAGCTTCGGGCGGAATTTCAGCGGGCCCTTCAGAATGCGTGGCCGAACCTGGACACATGGGTTCACTGACCGTCTGCCCCGACTTTAAGGGATAGAGACCCCAAGCTCTCCCGACGGTGGGGCGCGCCGCGCCGGCCCACCGCGGCCGGCGTGAGGGGGGAATCTTCTACCGGGCCGACAAAGTTCGAGAGGCCCCGCAACGCGTCCCAAACTCCCCGGGGGTACCCGTCTCCTGGAAACTTCTCAGACTCTCGGGCGTTTACTGATCCGAGACGCCGAAGAGGCCTTCCCGTATCGACCCCCTTGCCAGCGAACCCGAACGGATGCAACTTGGATGAGGACCGTTGGGTTCGCGAGGGCACTCAGAGGTGAGGTGCCGATGAAGAGAGCCATGGCGTGGGCGATCGGCCTCGTGCTCATCGCCGGCGGGACCGGCGTGGCCTTATACGTCCGGAATCATCGGACGGCGAACTTGAGCTTCCGGACCGTCCCGGTCGAGCAAGGACCCCTCCGAGTGACCGTGACGGCGACGGGGACGCTGAGCGCTATCACGACTGTCCAGGTCGGCACGCAGGTATCGGGCACGATCGCCCGCATTTACGTGGATTTCAACGACCGTGTTCGGAAGGGTCAGGTCTTGGCCGAGCTGGACAAGCGGCCCTTGGTGGCCGCCCTCCAAGACGCCGAGGCCGCCTATGAGCGGGCTCAGGCGGAAGTTCGCCAGACGAAGCGGAACCTGGAGCGGGCCCAGCGTCTGTTTGCCCAGAACCTCATCGCCCAGGCCGACTACGACGCGGCCCTGTCGAATTACGAGACGGCCGTCGCCAACCTGAAGTCGGCCGAGGCCAATCTGAACCGGGCCCGGACGAATCTGTTTTACGCCACCATCACCTCGCCCATCGACGGGGTCGTGGTCTCCCGGAACGTCGACGTGGGTCAGACGGTCGCCGCCAGCTTCAACACACCGACCCTCTTTGTCATCGCCAATGACCTGCGCAAGATGCAGGTCCTGGCCAATGTCGACGAGGCCGACATCGGGCGCGTCCGGGTCGGTCAGCCCGTGACTTTCACGGTAGACGCTTATCCCGACCGGACCTTTCATGGACGGGTCGAACAGGTTCGGCTTCAGCCGACGGTCAATCAGAATGTCGTGACCTACACGGTCGTCATCGATGCGCCGAACCCGGAGGGTCTGCTCCTGCCGGGAATGACAGCCAACGTGACGATCCAGGTCGCCGAGAAGCCGGACGTCCTGAAGGTCCCCATGATGGCCCTCCGGTTTATGCCGCCGCGGGAGTACCTCGAGCGGTCGGACCCGGGTCGCCGTCGGGAACGTCCGTCCGAGAGGGGGAGAAACCGGTTCTCTCCGGGCTCGGTGGGAGACGGAGGCCGGCCGGGTTGGTTCGGTCCCCGAGAACCCGGCCGGGGTGTCCTGTGGGTCCTCGACCCGACGACCCGCCGCATTCGCCCCGTCCCCGTCCGGACGGGTCTTTCCGACGGCACCTATGTGGAGGTCCAGGGCGATTTGAGGCCCGGCATGGAGGTCGTCGTGGGGATGGTGACGGGCACCGAACGGGCGGCTCGGGGTCCCAATCCACAACAGCCGCCGAATCCCTTCATGTTCCGCAGGTTCTGATATGGCCGAGACCCCGGTCATCTCGATTCGGAACCTGACGAAGGTCTACCGTCTCGGCGAGGTCGAGGTCCCGGCCCTACAGGGGGTCGATCTCGACGTCTATCGGGGGGAGTTCGTCGCCATCATGGGGCCCAGCGGGTCGGGCAAGTCCACGCTGATGAACCTGATTGGCTGTATGGACGTGCCGACGAGCGGTGAGTACTATCTGGACGGTCAGGACGTCCGGCGTCTGTCGAAGAACGACCTGGCCCGTGTCCGGAACAAGAAAATCGGCTTTGTCTTCCAGGCCTTTAACCTTCTGGCCCGGGCGACGGTCTTAGAGAACGTCGAACTCCCCCTGATCTATGCGGACGGGATTCCCGCCCGGGAACGGCGGGCCCGGGCCCTTCGGGCCCTGGAGCTGGTCGGACTTGCCGACCGGGCCCACTTCTATCCGACCCAGCTGTCCGGCGGCCAACAGCAACGGGTTGCCATCGCTCGGGCGATCGTCCACGAACCCCTGGTGATCTTAGCCGACGAGCCGACGGGCAACCTGGACACGCGCACGAGCGCGGAGATCATGGGCCTCTTTCAGGAGCTCAACGAGCGGGGCATCACGATCGTGCTGGTGACCCACGAGCCGGACATCGCCCAGTTCGCCATGCGGGTCGTAGAGATGCGGGACGGCCGGATTCACCGGATTCGACCCGTCGAGAACCGTCGAAGGGCAGGGGCCTATACGGTAGTGGGGCAGTAGGGCAATAGGGCAGTAAGGCAGTAGGGCAATACGGCAGATCGCCGGGGATACCCGATGGAAATGTCGGCAAGACCTTGAGTACTACTCAAGTATGGATGCAGGGGGCGGGGTACTCGTACCCCCGGGCCATCGAATGCCGTGTTGCCGTACTGCCGTTTCGGAAGGGAGCCATGCGGTACATCAGCATCCTGCGGGTCGCCTACCGGGCTCTGGGACAGAACAAACTTCGGTCTTTCCTGACCATGCTGGGGATCATCATCGGCGTCGCCGCCGTCATCGCCATGCTGGCCGTCGGCCAGGGCGCTCGGGACGTCGTCCAGGCCCAAATCGCCAGCCTGGGGACAAACGTCCTCATCGTCTTCCCGGGGGCGGCCAATCAGGGCGGCGTTCGGATGGAAGCCGGTACGGCCCAGCGATTGACCGAGGACGACGCCACGGCCATCCGGCGCTACTGTCCGGCCGTACAGTACGCGACACCTGTCGTGCGAACCGGTGCCCAGGTCGTGGCCGGACCGCAGAACTGGCGCACGGTCGTTTACGGTGTTTACCCCGAGTACTTCATCATCCGGGATTGGCCCCTGGAGCGGGGCCAGCTGTTTACGGACACGGACCTGCGCGGGGCCACGAAGGTATGCGTGATCGGCCGAACGGTCGCCACCCAGCTCTTCGGCGACGCCGACCCCGTCGGGCAGACGATTCGGATTCGGAACATCCCCTTTAAGGTCCTCGGCGTCTTGGCCCCCAAGGGGCAGAACGCCTTTGGGCAAGACCAGGACGACCTTGTCGTGGCCCCCTTCTCGACCGTCCAGAAGCGTCTGATGGGCATCACCCACGCCCACACGATCCTCGTCTCGGCCCGGTCCGTGGCGGAAATCCGGGAGGCCGAAACGCAGATCCGTCAACTCCTGCGAGACCGCCATCGGCTGGCCCCCAACGAGGAGGACGACTTTACCGTCCGGACTCAGGTCGACATCGCGAACGCGGCGGACGCCACCTCCCGGACGATGGCGATGCTATTGGCCAGCATCGCCGGTATTTCCCTCATCGTGGGAGGCATCGGTGTCATGAACATCATGCTCGTGTCGGTCACGGAGCGGACCCGGGAGATCGGCATCCGCATGGCCGTCGGTGCCCGGGAGGTCGACATTATGGCCCAATTCCTCATCGAGGCCGTCGTCCTGAGCGTCTCGGGCGGCCTCATCGGCATCGTCCTGGGCGTCTTCGTTTCCCGGACGCTGGCCCGTTTCCAGGGCTGGCCGGTCTCGCTTCCGCCCCAGGCCATCGCCCTGGCCTTCCTGTTTGCCGTAGCCGTCGGCATCTTCTTCGGCTGGTACCCGGCCCGCAAGGCCGCCCGCCTGAACCCCATCGAGGCCCTGCGCTACGAGTGAGGGACCTCGGCCGTAACCCCCTTTTACCGAACGGGGTTGGGATGGGGGAATGGTCATGGGCCCTGGCCCGGACCGATGGTCGATCCCACGGCCTCGCCCAAAACGATCCGCCGCAGGTTACCCGGTTCCCAGATGTTGAAGACGATGACCGGCAGGCCGTGCTCCATGCACAGGGAGATGGCCGTCGAGTCCATCACGCGGAGGCCCATCTGGAGGAAATCCTGGTACGTGACATGGGCCAGCTTTCGGGCCGACAGGTTCTTGAGGGGGTCGTCGGTAAAGATGCCTTCGACCTTTGTCGCCTTCAGGAGGACCTGAGCCTTGATCTCCAGGGCCCGGAGCGCCGCCGCCGTGTCCGTCGAGAAGAAGGGATTCCCCGTCCCGGCGGCAAAGATGACGATCCGCCCCTTTTCCAGATGGCGGATCGCCCGACGACGGATGAGGGGCTCGGCGACCTCCTTGACCTCCAGGGCCGACTGACAGCGGGTGACCATCCCGTGGCGTTCCAGCATGTCCTGCAGGGCCAAGGCATTCATCAGGGTCGCCAGCATGCCGATGTAATCGGCCAGGGCCCGGTCCAAGCCCTGAAGGGCGGCCTCGCTTCCCCGAAGGATGTTGCCGCCTCCGACGACGATGGCGACCTCCACCCCCAATGCGTGGACGCTTCCAATCTCCTGAGCCATGTATTGGAGGAATTCGTAGTCGATCCCATAGGGCTGGCGGCCCCGGAAGGCCTCCCCGCTGAGCTTCAGCAGGATGCGACGATACCGAAGGTCTTCATGCGGCATAAGGGGATACCCCCGTCCCCGAGAAGTGCCGTCGTGGAGAATACAGGATACGGGCCGGGGAATGCAAACCCGGTGTGTGCGTTGGACTCGGTTCTCGGTGCTGGGTATTCGGCCCTCGGCGCCGATTCGGTACCGGCTCCCGGGTACTTGGTATCCGCATCCACCTCTTCCGGCGAGTCCCCAGGGTCCCGCACCCGGATCATCGGCCCATTGCCCCACTCCCCTATTGCCCTATTGCCTTATTGCCTTACTGCCCTATTGCCCTACTGCCCTACTGCCTTACTGCCCTTGTATAGGCCCGATACCCAACAGCCGATCCCGAAAAAAGGGCAGGAAAGGTTGACCCCCCGGAAGGTCTCATGTATGATGGACTCTGAATCTGAGGGACGCCGGGAGGGGGCTTCATGCAGTCGTCCCTACGGAAATGGGTGGGTCTCGTCGCGGTCCTGCTGGTACCGGACGGAGGATGGACCCAGTCGGCATGGCGGAAGATCGTCGACGCCCACGGACACGTCACGTATACCAATGTCGGCTTGCCGTCGGCCCGCCCGACGGGACGGGACTCATTGAATCCGGCCAAGTACCAGGCCTTTGAGGCGTATATCGACACCCTGGCACGGGAACACGGGCTCAGCAAGAAGCTGATCCTGGCCGTCATCGCGATCGAGTCGGATTTTCAGAGTCGGGCCCTGTCTCCGAAGGGGGCCATCGGCCTCATGCAGTTGCTCCCTGAGACGGCCCGGCTGTATGGGGTCCGGAATCCATGGGACCCTTACGAGAACCTGCGGGCCGGGGTTACCCACCTGGCCTACTTGGTCCGGCGATACGGTGGGAACCTGCGGCTGGCGCTGGCCGCCTATAATGCCGGGGAGGACGCCGTGGACCGCTACGGCGGTGTCCCGCCCTTTGCCGAGACCCAGGCTTACGTCCGGAAGGTTTTGGGAATCTACGGCCAAGCGTACACACACGTCTACCGGTTCGAAGACGCGAATGGGGTCGTGCATTACTCCTTTGAGGCGCCGGACCCGCGCCTTTACCGGAACGTCCGCCGCATCCCCCTGACGGTCCAGGCATATCGGCCAGCCGGCCCCCCGGCGGTGGGGTCCCGACCGATGGAGGAAGGGGCTTCCCCCTCCGGGGAGCCCGAATCGTGATGGAGAGATCGAGATGCCCAATTTGGAAGCCTTGTTCTTGGAAAATCTGACGAAGGGGAAATCCCTTTTGGACCAGGGCCAGTATGAGGAAGCCATCGCCTATCTGGAGCGGGCTTACCGGATTAAGCCCGACGACATTAAGGTCCTCAACATGCTGGGGACAGCCTACTTTAAGGCCGAACGTCTCGACAGCGCCGAGGAAATTTATGAAATCCTGGCTCGCAAAAATCCCAACGTGCCGGTCCTCCACTCCAACCTGGGGATGATCCGTCTGAAGAAGAAGGACTGGGAAGGCGCCGAAATGGCCTTCCAGCGGGTCATCGAACTTCAGCCCGACAACAAGCGGGCCTACGGGTACCTCGGCTTGATCTACGAACAGCAGGGTCTCTTGGAACAGGCCCTGACGTTCTACGAGCGGGCCGGGGCCGAGGGACCGGCCGAGCGGGTGCGGGCCCGTCTGCGAGCCTTACGTCCGACGGCGGCCGCCCCGACCGAAGAGCCGATCGACGAGGCCGACATCGTAGCGGCCGAACCTCTGGCGGCCCGGGCCCCCGAGCCGTCGCCCCCGGCAGTCGAGCCCACGCCGCCCCCGCCGTCTGAGCCCGTCACGCCCTGGAGCGGGCCTCCGCCGACACCGCCCGCACCGGCACCGGGCGAAACGACGACCCGACCCCTGGAAGAAGTCATCCGGGCCCTTCAGTCCCAGCCGATGCCGTGGGAGCCTTCGGCACCTCCGCCGCCGATGCCCGAGGCTTCGGTCCCCCCGAGTCCAGCGGCTGTCCCGCCTTCGGTCCCTTCGACGGCGCCCGAAGAGGCGACTCCCCCACCGCCGGAGGCGACTCCTGCCGTCAGCAGGCCGTCCGATTGGGAACTGGGGATGGTCATTCCGATCCCCCCGGCCGAGACGCCCCCGCCGGGTCCGGAGACCGCGACCGAAGCGGTCCCGGTCTCCGTCGCTCCGCCGGCCGAGACCATGCCCCCTATGGCGGCTGAGGCCGAGGAGCCGGTCGAACCGGCCCAGACGACGCCCCGACCCTTCACGCCCCCGCCCGAACCTCCATCGGTCCCGATCCGGGAGCGAATCCAGCCGACCTTCTTGCTGGGGGCTGAGGCCACGGCACAGATCCCGACGGGCCGTCCGGTCAACCTGGGGATTTACGCCCGGGAACAACTTTATGTTTACCCGCCCGTCGGGTCTGAACGGTTTTTGCTCCTGGAGCCGCACCTGTTAGAGGTCGTCCTGTCAGACCGTATTTTGTTCCGAGAGGGCTCGCTGGTCGGCTATTCGGGTGACTTGCGCTTTGAGGCCGTCGAAATCCCGAGCGGGCCGCCCGTCGTAATGGCCCAGGGCTTCGGCCTGATGTTCTTGGCCTATGAGCGGCGTTCGATTCACCTGATCTCCCTCAACGAGGAGACGATTTACGTCGCTATGCCGTGTTTCCTGGTCGCTCAGGCGACGCTCCGGATTCAACCCCGGGTCATCACCGAGAGTGACAATCGGATGTTTGCTTACATGGAGATCTCCGGGACGGGCACGGTCGGCTTTGTCATCCGGAGCAAGCCTTTGATCTTGAAGGTCTTGCGTCACATGCCGGCGGTCGTCCACTCGGACGCCGTCGTGGCCTGGACGGGTACGATGCGGGTCGCTCCGGTCGAGGACCCCTATTCCCGGGCCCTCATCCGAACGTACAGCGAAACGGCCATTCCCCTGCGGTTCGAGGGGGCCGGGGACCTGGTCACGGAGCAGAGCGCCATGTGGGGCGAGCGACGTACGGGGTCGAGTCCGGCCTGACGACCTCCGCCGGCACTCGGGTCGAGACGGAGAGCGGGGACGATGAGAGGCCGTGGAGGGACCTTTTCGCTTTTCGGTGCCCTGCTGGGGAGTCTATGGAGCGGTGCCCTTCTTTACGCCCAGGCCCAGAGCATAGGCCCCTTTCCCCTCCCGCCGGAACTGGAACCCACGGTTCAGTTTTGGGTCCAGGTCTTCACCCAGTACTCCGGCCAGCAGGCCCTCATCGTAGATGCCGAGGCCCCTCATCGGGTCCTGCGGATCGTCGTCGTCGAGGGCGTCGACCCGATGGACGAAGCGACCCAGCGGGCCGTCCGGTCGGCTTTGGAAGCCCAGGTCGCCCAGGTCCAGGCGGCCCTGGACGACCTCGACCGCCGGGGGGCCGAGGCCGCCGAACAGAGTCCCCAGCACCGCTGGCTGTGGCAGGTCTATGCTCCCGAGCGGGCGAGCCGGCCCTTCGTGTTTCGGGAGGTCCGGGACCGCTTGCGCATCCAGTGGGGCCACAAGGAGAAGTTCCGGCAGGCCCTCCAGCGGATGTACCGATTTCTACCCCACATTCGAGCCGTCCTGACGGCCGAGGGCCTGCCGCCGGAGATTGCCTACCTGCCCCTCATCGAATCCGGCTACCATCCCTACGCGGCCTCCTTCGCCGGCGCCCGGGGCCTGTGGCAACTGATGCCGGCGACTGCCCGGAAGATGGGCCTTACGCTGGACTCGTGGGTCGACCAACGCCTGGACCCCCTGTATGCGACGGTCGCCGCCGCCCGTTACTTGAAACAGGCTTACGCAGAATTTGGGAACTGGCCCCTGGCCATCACTTCGTACAACCACGGTTTGGAAGGCATCCGCCGGGCCGTCCGCGAGCTGGGCACGACCGACTATGTCCGGGTCTGGCGGGAATACCGGGGCCCCCTCTTCGGCTTCGCCTCCCGTAACTTCTATCCCGAGTTTCTGGCCGCCGTCCTCATTGCCGGGACGCCGGACCGGTACTTCCCGGACTTCCGACCCGACGGCGTATGGGAATTTGCGACTTACGTCGTGCCGCAGGAGATGGCCCTCCGGGACCTCCCGGAGCGACTGGGGGTCTCCCTGACGGCCTTCATTCAGCATAATCCCCAGTTCCTCCTGCCGGCTTACTTCCGCAACGTACGGGTCGCGGCGGGGACGGCCGTCCGGATCCCCCTGCAGGACTCGGCCGATACGGTCGTCCACATCGTCCGGCCCGGGGAGACCTTGGCCGCGATCGCCCGTCTGTATAGAGTTCGGGTCGACACCCTGCGGGAGTGGAATCCCGCCCTCGGGGCCGGCGACCGGCTCCGGCCCGGGATGCCCCTCCGGGTCCCTTCGGCCGAGGCCACGCCGGCTTCGGCTCCGTAGAGGGGACCAAGGGGTTCTGCCCAGATCCCGTCTCCGTTTCTGAGTCTGGGGTCAACACCCGCCGCTTGAGGACGCCGATGGAGTCGCCCGGTGATTCCCTTCGACAGGTTCTCCGGAACACGCTCTGGAACCTCGGGGGACAGGCCCTGACCTTTCTGATTCAATTCGCCACCCTCCCGTGGATCGTCCACGGGGTCGGCGTGACGGCCTTTGGCATCTGGGGTCTCATCGGCGTCCTGCTGAGCTACTTCGCCTTTCTGGACTTGAGCCTTCGGCTGGCCGTCGTCCGTTTCGTGAGCCAGGGGATGGCCCGGGGGGACGTTGCGGGAGTCCGCCAGGCCGTCTGGAGCGCCGTGGGGCTTCTGGGCCTCCAGAGCCTGGCAGGCCTGGTGGGGGTCATGCTCCTGACGCGGCCCCTGTTCCGATCCGTCTTCGACATTCCGGCCGACTGGTACCGGGTCGCCGCATGGGTCTTCTGGGTCCGGGCCGTTGGATTCCTCCTGGAGCTGATGACGGGCCTCTTCCGGGCCGTGCCGGTGGCCCTTCAGCGGATGGACCGGGTCATCCGTCGGACGGCTCTCCTGACGCTGGTCCAGTCGGTCGGCCTGGCCGGGATGGCCCAGCTGGGATGGGGCCTCCTGCGGATGGCCGTCTGGGTCCTTCTTCTGCAGGTCGTGAGCCTGGGCGTCTTTTACCGGATGGCCGTCCGGATGATCGCCGATCTGCGTTCGCCGACGTGGGATGGGGCGACGGCCCGGTCGCTCCTGCGCTTCGGCGGCTGGTCTACCGTCAGCTACCTGGTCGAGCCCATCCTTTTGCACACCGAGAAGCTCTTCATCAGCCGATGGGCCGGCGTGGCCCAACTGACATATTACGTCGTGCCCTATCAGCTCGTCACCCGGCTCTGGAGCGTGACGACGGGCTTCAGCACGGCTCTCCTGCCGGCTTTGAGCGAGACCGATGCCCGACGGGACCAGGCCGCCCAGCAAGCTCTGACCCTGCAGAGCATCCGCATCGTCAGCGGCGTCATGGCCTGGCCCGTGGTCCTGATGGTCGTCTTTGGCCGACCCCTGTTGACGTTTTGGATGGGCCGGGAGTTTGCCGAGCGGGGCACCCTGCCCCTCCAGATCTTGGCCGTGGGTCTGTGGATCAACGTCATCAACTGGCCGGTCTTTGCGCTCTTTCAGGCCAAGGGCCGTCCGGACCGACCGGCCCGGTACCATCTGGGAGAGGCCTGCGTGTACGTCCCCCTGGCGTATGTCGGCGTACGGCTTCTCGGTCTGCCGGGGGCGGCCCTCGCCTGGACCCTCCGGATGGGGATAGACTCCTACCTCCTGCTCCGGGGAAGCGTGCGGGCGGGCTTTTTGCCGGCCCGGGAGCTCCGGTCCGCCCTGGTCCATCCCCTCGTCGTCACGGCCTTCCTGGCGGGCCTCTCCTTAGGCGCTCTCCAGGCGTGGGGTGCCCGGCCGGCCCTCGTCCTCCCGGTCACGGTCGGCTGGCTGGCCCTGGGGGCCTATACGTTTTGGACCCGGGTCCTGCCGTCGCCGATTCGCTTCTGGACCCGATGGTTTGAAGCCTGACCCGAGCGAACCCCTCAGGGTAGAAGCAATAGGGCAGTAAGGCAGTAGGGCAATAGGGCAAATAGGGCCATGAGACAAAATATGGATGCAGGATGCAAACCCCGTGTGCGGGTTTTCGAAGCGTGAGCCAGGCATTCCGCCAGGTATCGGGTCCCAGGTCCCGGGTACCCGGCACCTGGGACCTGATACCCGATACCGGATCAACGCCGAGGGCCGAACACCGAGCACCGAAGACCGAGCCCGACCACCGGAAAACGCGCACACCGGGTCTGCATCCTGTATCCTGCATCCATGAACATAACCCTGCACGGGCGTGCGGAGCCGTCATGGCTGTCGTCCACCAGTTTACGCCGGTCCTGTCCTACGGGGATGCCATCAGCGACTACATCCTGGAGCTTCGGTCCATCCTCCGGTCGGCCGGCCACGAGTCAGAGGTCTTCGTCGAGCACGCCCATCCGAAGGTCGCCCACCTGTGCCGTCCCTTCGTCCAGTACGAGCCGTCCCGGTCTCCGGACCACCTCCTGATCCTCCACTTCTCCATCGGGTCGGACATCAACGTCTTCGTATGGCTGAGTCCGGGCCGGAAGGTCCTCGTCTATCACAACATCACGCCCCATCACTACTTCGAGCAGGTCCACCCCCTCTTGGCCGCCCAGTGCCTGTTGGGACGGTATCAACTCCGGCTCTTTCGCGACGAGTGCGTCCTGGCCCTGGCCGACTCGGAGTTCAACCGACGGGAACTGGACGCTTACGGCATCACTCCCAACGCCGTCTTCCCCATCCCCGTGCGCTTAGAGAAGTTCGATCGAGCGGACATTCGGCGGGACCTGATGGAGCTGTACCGGGACGGCCGGACGAACTGGCTGTTTGTCGGGCGGGTCATTCCCAACAAGCGGGTCGACGCCCTCATCCGGGCCTTTGGGGTCTATCAGCGCCATTACAATCGCCGGAGCCGTCTGATGATTGTCGGGACGACGCACGGATTCGAACGCTACCGGGCCGGGCTCCTTCACCTGGTCCGGTCGCTCGGTCTATCGGACGTCGTCCTGACGGACCACGTGACGCTGGACGAGCTGGCCACGCTGTATCGGCTGGCCGACGTCTTCGTCACCCTGAGCGAGCACGAGGGCTTCTGCGTGCCCCTGCTCGAAGCCATGCACTGCCGGGTCCCCGTCGTAGCCTATGCCGCCGGGGCCGTGCCGGAGACCCTCCGGGGTGGGGGCCTCGTCCTTCAGACTCAGGACCCCTACGTCGTCGCCGAGGCCGTCCACACGCTGATGACCAACGACCGTTTACGGGCCCGCGTGTTGCAAAGTCAGGAACGGGCACTACAGTATTATGCCCGGTATCCCTACGCCGACATGTTCCTTCGGTACGTCCACACCGTCCTATGAAGAGCGGGTCCCGACGGATCGTCCAACTCGTCCCGGCCTTTCACCAGGAAGACGCCATCGGTCAACACATCCGGACGATCCACGACTACTTTCAGGCTGTCGGCTGGGAGTCCTTTATCGTCGCCCTCCAAGCCGACCCGACTCTGGCGTCGACCGTCACGCCGTGGTCGCCGGACCTGGCCCGGCAGTGGGCCGGGGCCGTATGGGTCCTCCACTACGCCCTGCCGTCCGTCCTGACGGAGTTCTTCAAGCAGGCCCCCGGTCGGCGGGTCCTCGTGTACCACAACATCACGCCGCCCGAGTACTTCCTGCCGTGGTCGGCCGAACTGGCCTTCCTGGCTCAGGCCGGACGCCGGGAACTTCAGGGTCTTCGGGAGTTCACGGACTGGGCCGTCGCCGACTCCCACTTCAACGCCGAGGAGCTTCGGGCGATGGGATACGACGCCGTGGACGTCCTGCCCATCTTGGTCGACTGGAGCCGATACCCGGCGCCGTCGCCCTGGGCCGCCTCGACGTACATCGACCCCTTTTATGACTACTGGCTGTTTGTCGGCCGGGTCGTCCCCAACAAGAAGGTCGAGGCCCTCCTGCGGCTCATCTTCTGGTATCGGAAGTTTTACCGGAACTCGACCCGCTTGCTGGTCGTCGGCAAGCTAACCAACACGCCCCGCTACGTTCAGTGGCTCTATGCACTCCGGGCGGCCCTCCACCTGACGGCCCAGGACGTGGCCTTTCTGGGACCCCTCCCTTACGAAGACCTGGCCGCCTGCTACGCCCAGGCGAGCCTGTTCATCACTCTGAGCGACCACGAGGGCTTCTGCCTGCCCGTGCTGGAGGCCATGCACTACGGGACCCCCGTCGTGGCCTATGCCGCCGGGGCCCTCCCCGAGACGGTCGGCCCGGCCGGGGCCCTCGTCTACACCCGAGACCCCATCGTCCTCAGTGAGTGGCTCGAAGACTTCCTGGAACGCCACCGCCGGGACCCCTCTTACCGGACGATCCAGCAGGCCCACCTCCAGAAATTCGAGGCGGGCCCCTACCTGATCCGATTTCGAGAGCAACTGGAGGTCCTGGGATGAGAGCCAAGGCCGGACCCGAGGGAACGTCCGAGCGGGCCGACCGACCCCGGGTCGCCTTCATCGTCCAGCGCTACGGTCAAGACATCACGGGCGGCTCCGAGTACCTCTGCCGGATGGTCGCCGAGCGGCTGACCCGCTGGTATCAGGTCGAGGTCCTGACGACCTGTGCCAAGGACTACCGGACATGGCGAAACGAGTACACGCCGGGCCGGGGTCGGTCCAACGGCGTCGTCGTCTACCGCTTCCCGACCATCCAGGAACGGGATATGGCGAGCTTCAACGAGTTCTCCGAATGGATCTTCAGCCGTCCCCACACGGACCGGGACGAACTCCGGTGGCTCGACCAGCAGGGTCCCGTCTGTCCCGACCTCATCGAGTACCTGGAGAAAAATAGAAATCAATATGAAGCATTCGTGTTTTTTACGTATCTGTACTACCCCACCTACCACGGCCTGAAGGCCGTCGGCCGGTCCGCCGTCCTCGTCCCGACGGCCCACGACGAGCCGCCCCTTCGACTCCGCCTGTACCGGGACGTCTTCGAGCGGCCCCAGGCCTTCATCTTCAACTCCCACGCCGAGGCCCGGCTGGTCGACCGCCGGTTTGGCCTCCGAGGCCGACCCTACCGGATCGCCGGGATCGGAGTCCATGTCCCGACGCCCGTCTCAGGGACCCAATTCCAACGCCAGCAGGGCCTGGAACGGCCCTACATCGTCTTTGCCGGCCGCATCGACGCCGGCAAGAACGTCCACGAGCTGATCGAATACTACCTGCGGTTCAAGCGAAGCCACCCCCGGGCGCCCTACCTGGTCTTGATGGGTTCCCTGGGGATGGAACTCCCGCCGGACCCGGACATCATCTATGTCGGCTTCGTGTCCGAGCGGGAAAAGTGGGATATCCTGCGGGGCGCCGCCGTGACGGTCATCCCGTCGGTCCTGGAGAGTCTGTCCATCGTAGCCCTGGAGTCCCTGTATCTGGAGACTCCCATCCTCGTCCACGCCGGGAGCGAAGTCCTCCAGGAACACGCCGTCCGAAGCAACGGCGGCCTCTTTTATCGAGACTATGAAGAGTTCGAGGCGATGCTGAACTTTCTGCTCCAGCACCCGGACATCCGGCGCCAGCTCGGGCGTCAAGGCCGCCAGTACGTCCAGGCGCACTTCACGTGGCCCCGGGTCTTGGCCCGCTACCGGGCCATCCTGGAAGCCGTCCGGAGTAAGCCGTAGGTCAGCATCCCTGCCGCGTGACGACGGCCTCGCAGGGGGACGCCGGCCAGACGTCGAGGGTGCCGGCCTGGGCGAAGGGTTCCATATACCGCCGTACGGCCGCGTCGTCCTCGGCCTCAAGGATCAGAAAGAGCGTATGCTGTCCGTCGAGGACGCCCTCCCCGTGGATCCGGACACCGTATTGTTCGGCATTGGCCGGGCTCAGGTGCTGTAACAGCCGGACCCCCATCTCAGGGTTCCGGGCCGGGCAACGGGCGGCCTCGTGCTGATGGCGGACGACAAACCGCTTCATGGCTGGCACCTCCGGGAAAGTGGGGCGGCTTGGGGAAGATTTCGGGCAATTAAGATTGTGGATACAGGATACAGGATGCAGGATGCATGATGCAGGATAGAAAGGGCTCGGATTCCGGTTACCCGGTACCGGGCACCCTTACCCCATTCCCAAAATTCTTAACAAAGCAGTTAAGTTCTCCCGGTCCGTCGATTATCGGTATGGCAGTCCTTTGTCCCGGTTTCCGATATGCGGGAATCCGCCAGGGTCCCGAGTTTTAAGTGTCGGGTACCGGGCTCGGTGTCCAGCCTTCGGTCCTTAGCCGAAACGAGGGAGCCCTCCATGGCCGAAGACCGGACCCGGGAACCTGGGGACCCGGTACCGGGCCTGGGGGCGTTTACCCATACTCAAACGACCCACGGCCGTATTGCCGAATCGAATTTACGCCCGACCCCGACGACGGGCAAGGCCCTGACTTCCCCTATAGCCGATACAGCATGAAATAGATCAGGACGCCTGTGACGGCCACGTACAGCCATATCGGCCAGGCCCATCGGGCCAGGGCCCGATGTCGGGGCCACTGACGGCGAAGCCCCCGGACGAGGACGACGACGGCCAGGGGAACGACGGCGACGGCCAAAGCTGTATGCGTCGCCAAGACGGTCAGGTAGAGGGTCCGGAGCCACCCACCCCGGCCAAAGCGGGTCGTCCCGACGAGGCTGTGATATATCAGATAGGACCCGAAAAAGAGGACGGAAAGTCCAAAGGCCGTGTGCATGCACCGCCGGTGAGCCCGGATCCGGCCGCGACGGACGAAGTACCGACCGGCCATGAGCAGGACGGCCGTCGTCCCGTTGAGGACGGCATGAAAGGTCGGCCACCAGACTCGCCAATCCCCGTCCATCGGATCCTCCCCACTTCTGGCTCAGTCCTCGGCCATGGAGGGAGCCCTCGTCCGGGCCGAGAGCCGAAGGCTGGACACCGAACCCGGTACCCGGTGCCTGGGACCGGATATCTGGGCAGTGTTCAAGTCGCTCCGGATGATGGTGGGATTGCGCAGGGGTGGGAATATTGCTACGGCCATACAGGAGTTGGGCAGGAAGGCAATGGGCAGTACGGCAATCAAGCGCTGATCCGCATGCGGGCCCCTGGACCCGCCGAGTGAAACCATCATCCGTCGTTATGACTTGAGCACTACTGCTTTGTTAAGATTTGAAATGTGGTAATTGGGCACGGGTGCCAGGTACCAGGTCCCGGGTACCAGGTAGCCAGGATCCGAACCCCTCCTATCCTGCATCGTGCATCCTGTATCCTGCATCCATATCCAAGATACAGGATGCTGGACGGGACTCTGACCCCTCGACCCTATCTTGCATACCCCGTGTGCGGGTTTTTCGAAGCATGAGACGGGCATTCCGCCTGGTGCCCGGTACCGGGTACCCGGTATCGGGTACCGGCTATCTGGCACCTGGGACCTGGTACCCGGCACCGGAGCCGAATCGACGCCGAGGGCCGAACACCGAGCCCCGAGGACTGAGCCAAACCCGCACGCGTATCATATTACCTGTGACGCAAATACTCAAGGCGCTACCTACTGGAAACAAGGCGAAGGACTTTATTGTTGTCTCAATAATCAATGGCAAAAATGCTTCGAAGGTGGACCACCTCCACCACAATGTGGAAATGGTCAATGTGAATCAGGAGAAAGTTGTAGTAGTTGCCCACAAGATTGTGGAAGCTGTCCACCGGGTGGTGGAGGCGGTTCTTGCACTCAAACTTCTCTTAGCGCTAATCCATCCAATCCTACCTCAAATCAAAGCACCACTATCTCTTGGTCAATGACTTGCACTGGAAATGTTGATGAACGTGGTATTGAACAAAGGTCAGCCTCCGGTGGTTTTGAAGAATGGGGACCAACCGGAAATTCAGGAAGCTGGCAAAGAGGACCATTTTCAGCTGGTACACAAAAAGTGTATTGCACTTATTACTATGTAGGTGGAGCAAAATCCCATGCCGGCGATTGTATAACAGTGACGTGGCAAGAATTTACTCCTTGCAACAATAATTATGTCTGCGAACCATCACGAGGAGAAGATCCTTCCAACTGCCCAACTGACTGTGGTTGCAATAATAATGGCTACTGTGAGACCCAAAGAGGAGAAAACCAAAATAATTGTGCTGATTGCGTACCTTGGCCACCACCTCATCTTTGTCCACCAGATTGTCCACCTCCACGTTATCCATAGATTTCTAAACAGGCCTTCCTTGAGGAAGGCCTGTTAATATGTTTATTATTACTGAGCAAGTCTAGATGGATGGACGAAGAAGGTAAAATACACTACCGGCGACATATCAGAAACACAACCACCAGCGTCTAATTCCCCTCTCATCAGTGCATAAGGGCCTTCCTCAGATGGAGAATGATGTAAACCAAGCCCATGCCCAATTTCATGCGCCGCCACGTATTCCTCTACGCCTGGATCAATTTGGCAAATATCTTCAATAGGCGGCGGTTGAGGCGAGAAATAGCACCATGCACCACCCCGTGTCCCACCAACTCTTTTAAATATAAACAAAGGTCTACCGCTTCCAGCGGTATCAAAAATCCAATTGATATCCAAAAGAATTTTCCAAAAATTCATACCCCATTCCGCAGCTCTTTTAACTTCCGGGGTTACGGTAGTATCATAGTTATAGAAAACAGTTGTAGGAATTGTTTTTCTCCATCTGCATTGAGGGATCTCCCTTACAGGAAAATCCCAAGAATTTTCAACAATTAGGGTTGCGCCCTTCATCAGCTTAGCCTTAATAGAAAACCCCGGATACACTTCTGCCAAAATAATAATTGTATATCTATCAGGGACGATATTATTATATGGCGCTTCGATCGTACCTAACACTCTTCCGCTCCTCGCCTCAAGAACTATATTAAAATCATTAGTAGTGATTTTTGGAGAAACAAAAATTCCAAAACTGGTACGTCCAGCACCCGATGATAAAGTAGCCGCATAATTCTCCGGTACTAAATTCAGTGTGTACCTCGGCTGAGGCGGTGGCGGGGGAGGCGGCAGAGTCGGGCTCTCCCCTCTACAAGAAAATAGAGAAAACACCCACAAAATCAACAAAACAAAAGGAACAAGCCTTTTCACGTTCACTCCCTACCTCCTTTGAAAGATTCCTTATATTATAACAAAACTGAATTCATTTGTCAAAAGACACGAAAACACACGAAAGAAATTAAATTCACACTAAACAACATGATCGTTGTTTATACGTAAGTTAGTAAATGTACGCATAATCAGCGATCGCCGATTATACGTCCATTCATAAAGATCAAACAAAAGTTCAAACCAGTTTTCACTGCTATAGCATAAAAAATCTGGTCTTCTCACATTTAATAATTTTTATTCATTGCCACTATCCTGGGTTCGGCCGCCTTATTCCTCTCCCTGTGCTTCGGACGCCGGTGGGGTCTGCTTGCGGCGTCGGCGTTCGACCCAGCCTTCCTTGTTCTCCTGCCGAGCCCGAGCGATGGCCAAGCTGTAAGGCGGGACGTCTCGTGTGATCGTCGAGCCGGCTGCCACGTAAGCGCCCCGCCCAACGCGGACCGGTGCCACGAGCTGGCTATCGCTCCCGATGAACACGTCGTCCTCGATGACCGTCGGGTACTTCCGGAAGCCGTCATAGTTGCAGGTGATCGTACCGGCCCCGACGTTGACATTCCGGCCGACGACGGCGTCGCCCAGGTAGGTGAGGTGAAGGGCCTTCGAGCCGACCCCAATCCGGCTGTTCTTGACCTCGACGAAGTTGCCGATACGGGCCCCGGTCTCGAGGACCGTTCCCGGGCGGAGGCGGGCCATCGGACCGACTTGGCACCGGTCGCCGATGATGCTTCCCTCGATGACGCTGTGGTCCTCCACGACGACGTCGGACCCGACTCGGCTGTCCCGGACCCGGACGCCCGGGTAGAGGACCGTCCGGTCGCCGATGACCGTGGCCCCCTCGAGGACGACGTCTGGATAAACGACGACGTCGGCCCCCAGCACGACGTTGGCCCCCAACCAGACCCGGTCGGGGGCCAGGAAGTGAACGCCCCGTCGGATCCAGGTCCGGACCACCTGGCGAACCAAGACGGCCTGGACTGTGTGGAGTTCCTCCCAGGTATTCACGCCGAGGGCCTCCGACGGTTCCTCCAGGCGGTAGCCGATGACCGGCCGTCCGTCGGCGACCATCATGGCGACGACGTCCGTCAGGTAGCATTCCCCCTTATCGGGATGGGGCTCCAGCCGCTCCAGGTACTCGACCAGTAGGGGCCACTCGGCGACGTATATACCCAAGTTTACCTCGGCGATGGCCCGCTCGGTCGGGTCACATTCGGCCCATTCCCGGACGGCCCGGACCTGGCCCCGCTCGTCCCGCAGGACCCGTCCATAGGCGGCCGGGTCGGCCAGTAGGCCTGTCGCCAGGGTCAGGGCCGCGCCGGCTTTCCGGTGCGCCTCGCCCATGGCCCCGATCGTCTCGGGCTGGACCGCTGGCGTATCGCCGTTGACGATGAGGACCGGGCCCCGGTAGTCCTCCAGACAGGCTCGGGCCTGGAGGACGGCGTCGCCCGTTCCCCGGGGAACCGCCTGAACGGCCCACCGGAGTGGAACGTCCGGCGCTTCCTGACGGATCCGCTCGGCGACGGTTCCCGCCGGGTCCGAGACGACGACCACGATGGGGTCCACGCCGGCCTGCCGACATCGGTGGACGACCCACCCGACGATGGACCGACCCAACAGGGGGAACAGGAGTTTTTGATGGCCGGCCTTAAAACGCGTACTCTGGCCAGCGGCCAGGACGATGCCGGCGATGGGCTCCGTAGGCATGGCCTACCTCCCTGAGGGAGAAGCCTGGCATTTTGGGATGCAGGATGTAAACCCGATGGGTACGTTTTCTCGGAAGTCTCCGGCAAGAAGCTGGCGTTTCCGTTCTCGGCCTTCGGCGGCTCCCCGCCGGACACCGGGAACCGAATACCGAGTATGGAATCCCGGCACGGGGCCGTATCCCTGCGTCGACCGATTCTTCGGCGGCCACTGAAAGGTCAACGGCTGGCCGACCGACAGCTTCCACTTACGGACGGACCCGGCCGGAACTTCCAGGACGTACCGGGCCTTCCGAAGCGGTCGGTAGGTCGGACAGGGGTCCCCCGGACAGGGCGGCACGTCTTCCAAGATGAAGGCGACCGTCTTGTCTGAACCGATCCATATCATGTCCAGGGGAATGCGAGTGTTCTTCATCCAGAAGGGCCAAAAGTCCTCCGTGTCAAATACAAAGAGCATTCCCCGGTCGGCCGGTAAATGGGTCCGGAACATGAGGCCCCGTTGGCGGGCTTCGTCCGTCGCCGCTACCTCGACGGTGAGGCATACATCCTTTGTCACGCAGAGCCGGATTTCGGGCAGTTTCCCGGATCCGCCTTCCCCCGTCGGGATCAGCCGTCCGCCGAGGCCGACGGTCATCAAGCCGAGGACGACTCCCACAAACAGTCGGGGCATTCGTCGGGGTCGCATCGGCGATACCTCTCGGGACAAGGGGTCGGACTCCGGGAGAGCCTTACGATTGTACTCGACCCCGACGCTTGGATGGAAGCGGGAGCCACTGTTCGGATGAGGGAAGGCATGGAATACCCAGCATCCTCAGCCATGCAGGTCCCGACGAGGCCTTCCCGGCCCGCCTCCCACCTCGGCCGAGTCCCCTCCCTTAGGTCGCGGGCCCTCCCCCGCCGCCACCGCCGGGACCACGGGACCACCACCTCGGGATAGACGCCTCCCGCCCACCCCCACGGGTCTCGACGTGCGGCCACCCGCCGCCGACTCCGTCCTTGCGCGCAACGGCCGTCTCGGCCGACGGAACGTCGG
>Ga0079992_156661_pt1 | contig 54894 bp, 42 predicted proteins | sample FaiFalFF_MnMetaG_3_FD_69197 | JGI IMG/M metagenome (GOLD analysis project Ga0079992, IMG submission 69197) | Freshwater microbial communities from Yellowstone National Park, Wyoming, USA - Fairy Falls B (FF_Mn_B) MetaG (SPADES assembly) (version 2) | ecosystem: Environmental > Aquatic >...
CAAGGCGCACTACCCCGCACCGTGACACTGCGGCTTGCAGGGTATCTTATCCCGTGATGCAAGCTGAGCTATTCGGGGCAGGCAAGACGACCCCACCGTTGCCGTTGGCGACGCGCATGCGCCCGCGCACGCTGGACGAATTCGTGGGGCAGGCGCACCTGCTTGGCGAGGGGATGCCCATCCGCCGCGCGATCGAGCAGGGCACGCTGGGGTCGGTCATCCTGTGGGCGCCGCCGGGCTGCGGCAAGACCAGCCTCGCATACATCATCGCCCACTACACGCACGCCTTCGTAGAGGCGCATAGCGCGGTCACGGCAGGCGTCGCCGACATCCGTAAGGCTGCCGAACGCGCTCGCCAGCGACTCAAAACCACAGGACAGCCCACGCTCCTTCTGCTGGACGAGATCCATCACTTCACGCGCACCCAGCAGGACGCCCTGCTGGGCTACTTGGAAGACGGCACATTCACGCTGGTCGGCGCGACGACCGAGAACCCGTTTCTGGTGCTGAGCAACGCGCTGCTGTCGCGGGCACGGGTGCTGACCCTGCAGCCGCTGAGCGACGCGGAAGTGCGCCTGCTCATCGAGCGCGCCCTACACGATGCCGAGCGCGGGCTGGGCGCACGCCACCTGCAGATTGCCCCCGATGCGCTGGAACACCTTGTGCGCTGCGCCAACGGCGACGCACGGCTCGCGCTGAACCTGCTGGAGACCGCCGCGCTGCAGACCCCCGACGGCGGGACCATCACGCTGCCCGTCATCGAGCAACTGCTGCAAAAGCCGATGCTGCGCTACGACCAGCAAGGCGACTACCACTACGACACGATTTCGGCGTACATCAAGTCGGTGCGCGGGAGCGACCCCGACGCTGCGCTGCACTACCTCGCGCGGATGCTGCTGGCAGGCGAAGACCCGCGCTTTATCGTGCGTCGACTGCTGATTCTTGCTAGCGAGGACATTGGCAACGCGAACCCGACCGCGCTGATCCTTGCGGCAGCAGGTGCCCAAGCCGTCGAGCGTGTGGGTATGCCCGAAGCGCAGATTATTCTGGGGCACCTGACGACCTACCTTGCCTGCTCGCCCAAGAGCAACGCGAGTTATGTCGCCCTCAAGCGTGCGCTGGAAGACGCCCGCACGAAGCCGCTGCCGCCCATCCCGATGCACCTGCGGAATGCACCCCACACGGGTCTACGCGAACTGGGCTACGCCGAAGGCTACCGGTACCCGCACGATGACCCGCGCGGCTGGGTTGAGCAAGCGTACATGCCCGACGGCGACTGGAGCCTGCCCTACTACGAGCCGACGACGCACGGCGCCGAGGCGAAGATCCTGGAGTTTATTCGGAAAGCGCGTGGTGAATAGGCGGTGGATTTTCGACATACGACGCTGACGCCCCCCTCCCAACCTCCCCCGTACACGGGGGAGGAATTGCAACCCCCTCCCCGCGTGCGGGGAGGGTCGGGGTGGGGGCGAAATGTTTATCTACGCAACGGTACTGATTGCTTACCCCTCCGCGTCAAACTTCCAGTCGTGTGGTGGCGGTGGCTCGTAGGTCTCGTGGCAGGTGCGCTGGCGCGCCTCCTGTTCCAGTTCGGTTAGTAGGGCGCGTTGCTTGCAGCGCAGCAGGCGCTGGCAGCGGTCATCCGCCTCCAACGCGCGGCGCAGCAGGGGCAGCCACTTCGGGTCGGGTTCCAGTTGCTCCAGCGTGCGCAGCGTCTCCTCGCGCCGCTGCAGCAGTCCCGTGACCTCATCCCAGCGGTCGCCCTCAATCGCATCCTCCAAGCAGAGGCTCAGCATCCAAAAGTCGTGCAGCAGCGTCTCCACCAGCGATTTAGCCATGCAAACTCACCTTCGCTGTGGGAAGCGCAACCTGCGCCTCCGACTCTGTCGCGATTGTGTCCCATGCCTCGCGGAGTTCCGAGAGCAGGTGAACCACATGCTCCAGTCGGTCGCGGTCGTCGTTGATGTTCGCCTCGACCAGTTGGTTATACATGTAGGTGTACAAGCGGAACAGGTTCTCGGCGATTTCGCCGCCCTTGTCGAAGTCGAGGCTGCTAATCAGTTCGGCGAGGATTTTCTGGGCGCGTTGCAGCTTCGCGTTCTGGGTCTCGTAGTCGCGTTGCTGCATTGCGTATGCCGCCTCGTTGATAAAGCGGATTGCCCCGTCGTAGAGCATCACAATCAGCCGTGCGGGGCTGGCGGTCTCTACCGCTGTCTCCAAGTAGCGATCGTGTCCGTTTACGCCACCGTACATGAACTGACCTCCATTATCTACCGCCTATACTGGTGCGCGCCATTGCTGAGGCGAGCGCCGCCAAGCGCGCCCCCTGACTCTGCATCTGGCTAATCGCGCGCTCCATCCGTGCAAATTGCTCGCGCAGCATTAGTTGCCGACGATTGACCTCCTCACGGATGGATTCGATCTGGCGTTCAATCGCGCTTATCTGGTCGCGGAGGGCGTTTGTAGCGTTCTGGATGTCGCCGTTGACGACATCGGTTACCTGTCGCGCGAACAGGCGCACTTGGTCGGCGACGCCGCGTGTGAAGTGCACCTTGCCGTAAGTGCCTGGCGCGGTCGCCGTCACGCGGATTTGCAGCCCTGCAGTGTTGGGATTATTACTGTTGCCCGTGAGGAACTGCCCGCGCCCTGTGGCAGGCTCACCGTTGATGGTGCCTTGCACATCCTGCCCCTCCGCGTTGATGGGCGTTGTGCCGATGCCAGAGTTGTCAGAAGCTGCTTCGAGGTTCGAAACCACCGTGAAGTTGCTCGCGGAGCCGTAGTTGACGGCGCGAATGGTGAGCTTGCCTCCCTCGATGCTGGCGACCACGCGATTGCGTAAGCGTGAGTCGTTATTTATCTGGTTCACGATGTCCGCTAAGGTGCTTCCTGGTGCAATAGTGAGGTTTACTGGTGTATCGCCGAAGAGTGCGCCGCTGAAGGTTAGCACCTCTGTCGTCGTGCTGGGGGTGGTCTGAGCCACGCTCGCCGTTGCTGTTGCGCGGGTCGCTACCTGCGTAATGACCACTTCGTAGCCTGCTGGTGGCGAGGGTCTGGTCTGATCGGTCGACGAGACGAAGCTGATGTTCGGGTCGGTTGTGCGCCCCGACGCCGTGAACAGCCGGATCACGCCCTCCAAATCCTGCGTTAGTGCCTGCGTGAACCTTCCCTCGTCGAAGGTGAGCTTGCCGTCCTGTCCCAGCTGCACGCCCACCTGCGCCAGCACGCGCAGTCCGTCTTGGAGGTTCGGCACCGCACTGACTATGCGGTTGATAAGACCGTCAACGATACTACTAACGGTCGTGTCGCCGAACAGCACACCCGCTTGGAGGGTATTCCTATCGATAGAAGCGTTCTGCTTGAGGAAATCCACGAGGCTATTGAAGGCGTTCACGAAGTTGTTGACCGCGCCCTTGGCGGCTTCCGTGTCGCGTGAGAGCCTGAGGATCGCCGTCTTCGGGTTGTTGGCGTCTGCGCTAAGCAAGTTGATCGTTACGCCTGGGATGACATCGTTCACCTGATTGCGACTGCGCCTGAATAAGAAGCCGTCAACTGTGAACTCGGCGTCTTGCGCTTGCACCAGCTCGTTCTGGTAGCCGTTCTGCAAGATGCCCAAGTTCTTGAGGATGTTCTGATCGTCTACGAAGGTAGGTAGATCGCTTCCTCCGTCGATTTTGAGGCGGTAGTAGGTTATGCCGTTCTCGGTTTCGCTGACGATAGACGCCGTGACACCTGCGCCCGCGTTGTTGATTTTGCTGACCAGTGAGGCAAGCGTATCGGTCGCGAAGTCGATGGCGATGCTCTGCCCATTAATCTGGATGGTTCCGCTGGGTGGGTTGCTCATGCCGAACACTTGCGCCAGTGTCTGTGTCGTTTCGCGGAATCGGTCGGAGAGCGCGGCGTTGCCCTGTTGGGTGCGGATGAATTCGTCGTAGGTCACCAGCTTGAGGGTCGGCAATAGCACCTGCCAGCCGCCGACATCCGCCAGCTGGATTTTGCTGTTTTTGCCCGTCTCGTTGGCGGTGAGCGTGAGGTAGACGCCGTCGTCGGTGGTGAGCACAGACGCTGTAACGCCCGCGCCCGCAGCGTTGATCTTCTGAGCGACGCTGTTCAGGTTGTCCGTTGGTTGAATCGTGATCACCTTACCGTTGACCATAAACTGTCCGCTGGCGCCCAGTTCAGCGGTGGCGGAGGCGTGCGCGCCGCTGACGATTTTGTGCGCCTGCGCCAACTTGCTGACCCTCAATTCGTAGGTTCCGGGCAATGCTTGCGTTGAGGAGGTGATGGTCGCCACCTGCGTGTCGCTGGAAGTGCCGCGCACCGAGTTGAACGCGCTACTGACCGACAGCGCGCCTGCCGCTGTCGCTAAACTGTTGACCAGCCCCCGAAACTGGTCGAACGCGCTCATGCGGCTCTGCAGCTGCGACTTGCGCACCATCAGCCGCTGCATCGGACGCGCCTGCAGCTCCGTTAGCTTCTGGATAATCGCCTCCGTGTCGATACCCGTCGCTAACCCTGCAAAGTTGATTCCGCTTATGTTGCCGCTGATCATTCTGACCCACCTCCTGATATGCCCTTCTCATCAGCCGCGCCTCCATGCGACTCCGCCGTCGTTGCCATTATCGGCAGCCCGTTCAGCAATCTGGACTCTCAAAAATGCGAGTTCCGTTGCCGATAATCGGGGGGTGATGCTTGCCGTGCTGATGTGGGGCATGCTATGGATTGCCACAGCGCGGCTTACGGAGGAGCCTCATTCGCAGACAGCCTGTCTCGCGCCATCGCACAGCGGCTACGCACGCCTTGACAAGCCATCGAACGCGCCGTCGAGCCGTGCGAAGCCGAGTGTCAGCGCAGGTGGGCAGTCTGTCAAAGCAACGGTTCGCATTCCCGAGCAGGTGACGGTAGTCGCTGCACGCTTTCGCTTGGGCGACATCGCTACTGTAGGAGGCGACGAAACGCTCTGTCAAACGCTTCGACAAATCGAGCTGGGTGCGTCGCCACTTGCGGGGCAGTCACGCCTGTTCACCCGACAGCAACTCATCACGCGCCTGCGCCAGCACGGGATAGACCCTAACGCAATCCAGCTGGAGATGCCAAACGCAGTGCGCATCATGCGGGAGGCGCAGTCGCTGGATACGACGCAACTGGAGCAGTTTGCCCGCGAGCAGCTACGGGCAGTGTTAGGCGAGGTAGCGAGCGAATGGACGCTGGAGAACCCACCTGCGCCTACTGCCATTCCCAGCGGCGCGGTGAGCTTTCGGCTGGAGGGCGAGCCGCGCGTGGCATCCCAATGCGCGACGCTGGAGGTGGTCGCGCTGGTGGAGAACCAGCCCCGCGCCCGCTACCTGCTGCGCTTCAAAGCACCTGCGAAGCCGCGCCAAATCGCCGTTCGCGCAGGCGAGGCTGTCCAAGTGCGCGTCGTGGCTGACGGCGTGGTGCTGGAAGTCAAGGGCATCGCACGCGCTACAGGCGCACTCGACGAAACTATCCCCGTCTACATCCCCGAAACCCAAAAGACGCTCCGCGCCCAGATTGTGGACACGGGCATACTGGAGGTGAGGCTATGAGCATCGCGATTTGGACACTGTGTCTAACGGGACACTTGGTATTGTCAACGCCGCACGACACTCCGAGTCCTATTGCGTCGGATGTGCCCCCTGCAACAGGCTCGCTATGGGACGACCGGGCGGGCAGCCTGTACGACGATTTCAAAGCGCGGCGCGTCGGCGATCTGGTGACCATCGTGGTTGTCGAGAACACGACTGCCTCCGCACGCGCCAACACCGCCGTGCAGAAGTCCGAGTCGGCATCCACAACGGCAGGCGTCGGACCCCTACTGAACTTCCTCTGGCCCGAGCTGGGCGCGTCGGGCAAAACCGACTCGAATACGCAGGGCAACACCGCCCGTGCGGGCACGCTGCAGACGCGCATCACCGTTCAGGTGGTGGAGACCTTCCCAAACGGCGTGCTGCGCATCGAGGGCAGGCGCACGCTGAAAATTAACGAGGAGACCCAGACACTGGTGTTCAGCGGGCTGGTGCGCATTCGCGACATCCGCGCCGACAATACCGTGCCCTCCACCGCGATTGCCAACGCCGAGATTTACTTCGAGGGCAAGGGCATCGTCGGCTCGCGCCAACGCGAGGGCATCCTGACGCGCCTATTCAAAATCATCTTTTAGTGGGGATACGGTATGCGAGACATAATTCCGATGGCGTGTTCAGAGTTCCCGAGTTGCCCCCTTCCTGCAGGTTCCCCCCGCTTCGCGAGGGGAACCGCTCAGGCTTGGTTCCCCCTGCCCGCAGGGGGAACCTTAAAGAGGGGGTCTTCAACCTCGCACAAGTTAGTGAACTTTAGTCTGGCGGTAGGGCTTGCGCTGGTGTTCCCTGCCTTGCTGCCCGCGCAGCAGCCCGCTGCGCCGACGGTACGCCTGAAGGACATCGCGCAGATTCGCGGCGTGCGCTCGAACCAGCTGGTCGGCTACGGTATCGTGGTCGGGCTGGAGGGTACGGGCGATAGCAACGGCGCGCTGTTTACCGTGCAATCGGTCGCAAATATGCTGGAGCGGTTCGGGATTACCGTGCCGCCGAACGCGCTGAAGGTCAAAAATGTCGCGGCGGTGATGGTGACCGCCGAGTTGCCCCCGTTTGCGCGGGCGGGCAACACCATCGATGTGGTGGTCTCCAGCATCGGCGACGCGCGCTCGCTGCAGGGAGGCACGCTGCTGCAGACGCCGTTGCGGGGTGCCGATGGGCAGGTCTACGCCGTGGCGCAGGGACCGATTTCCATCGGTGGGTTCAACTTCGGCGGAGGTGGCGCGCGCGTGCAACGCAACCACACGACCGTCGGGCGCATCCCGAACGGGGCACTAATTGAACGCGAAGTGCCCGCCAGCTTCCTTCATGGCGACAACAGCCTCACCATCCAGCTCCACAAGCCCGACTTCACCACTGCCGCGCGGGTAGTGAGCACTATCCGCAGCGCGTTCCCGAACCTTACCGTGCGCGCCGTAGATCCCTCCACCGTGCGCATCGTGCTGGATGCCCAGCACGCTACAGACCCCGTGATGCTGATTGCGCAACTGGAGACGCTGAGCGTGCTGCCTGATATGACCGCGCGTGTGGTGGTCAACGAGCGCACGGGCACCGTGGTCGTTAACGGCGATGTGCGCATCGCGCCTGTCGCGATTGCGCACGGAGGCATCACCGTGCGCGTGCAGACCACTTTCGAAGTGTCGCAGCCGTCGCCCCTTAGCAGAGGGCAAACGCAGGTTGTGCCTCAGACACAGGTGGACGCGAACGAAGAGCCCGCGCGCATGGTCTACCTGCGCGAGGGCGCGTCCGTCGAATCGCTGGTCAAGGCACTCAACGCGCTGGGAGTCAGCCCGCGCGACCTGATCGCGATTCTGCAGGCACTCAAAGCCGCAGGCGCACTCCACGCCGAAATCGAGGTGCAGTGATGGAAAAGTCGTCAATCTTAGAATTGGCACGGCAAGTATGGTACGACGCGCGATACCACAGCGTTCATGTCCAGTCAGGGGAAAATTTGCCCCCCTCCTGCAGGTTCCCCCCGCTTCGCGAGGGGAACCACGCCCACTCGGTTCCCCCTGCATGCAGGGGGAACCTTAAGGAGGGGGTCGCGGAGAATGCTGGCGTCGGGGGCTTTGCAAGAACGAAAGACAAGCAGCCAGCAGACAACCCCGCCCTCCTGCGCGCCTGCAAGGAGTTCGAATCGCTGTTCGTGCTGCAACTCTGGCGGGCAATGCAGCGCACCGTGCCCAACCAAAGCAAAACACTCAACTATACCGAAATGTTCGATATGCAATTTGCCGACTATTTAAGCCAGCAGGGACGATTCGGTCTGGCAGAGCAACTTTACGAGCAACTGAGCCGACACTTGCCGACCACAGGAGGCGAACGATGAGAACCTACGCCGATTGGCTTCGCGAGTGGCTGCACGAGGGCAAGCGCGCCTTGCCGCTGCTGCACGAGTGGCTCGACGCCTTGGTTGCCCGCGACCTTGAGCGCATCGACACGCTGAACGCCCGCCTGACGCCAATACTGGAACGGCTGGAGCAGGCACGGCAAGCGGTTGCCCAGATGCCCGAACGCGACACCCTGCCGACTGAACTGCTCCAGCAGGCGATGGCGACCGCACAAGCCATCGACGCCGTCGCCCAAACCGCCTACGACATCATTTGCAACGAACTGGACTACACGCATGGCATGATGGCGATTCTGACCCGCGCGGCGGAACCCGACCACTACGCGCCCACCGTCGCCGCGCCCAACCGCACGAATGTGCTGCTGAACACGGAGGCGTAGCATGTCCAGCTTTCAAGGCATCGAGTTAGGCGCACGCGCCCTGCGCGCCTTCCAGATTGGGCTGGAGGTCACGGGGCACAATGTGGCGAATGTGAACACACCGGGCTTCAGCCGACGGCGCGTCCACTTCGCCAACACGCCCGAATACGCCTTCAACCCCAACATCCGCATCGGCACGGGCGTGATGGTGCAGCATGTGCAGCGCGTGCGCGAGATGATGCTGGAGCAGCGCATCAACGCCAACACGGGCGACTTCGCACGGCTGGACACCCTGCGCCAGCAACTGCAGCACATCGAGGGCTTGCTGATGGAGCCGGGCGAGCAGGGCATCGGCGCGCGCCTCAACGCGCTGTTCAACGCCTTTGATGAACTTGCCACGCGCCCCGACAGCCTCGCCGCCCGCCAAAGCGTGCTGCAAGCCGCCAGCGCGCTGGTCGGAACCATCCGCAGCCTGCACGGCAACTGGAACACCCTGCAGAACCAACTCCAGCAGCGGATGACCGAGACCATACGCGAGGCGAACGAGATTGCCGCGCAGTTGGCACGCCTCAACGAGCAAATCCGCGCGGCGTATTCGGGCGGCGCAGAGGCGAGCGACCTGCTCGACCAGCGCGACCGCCTGATGACGCGCCTGAGCGAACTGGTCGGTGCACGCGCCTACTATAGCAACGACGGCAGCATTATGGTCTTCGTGGACGGGCACACGCTGGTGCAAGACGGCGCGTCGTTCCCGCTGCCTCTCAGCATCGATGTGCCAAACCGCGACCTCAACAGCACGCCTGTCGACATCCGCATCCAGAGCGGGCAACTGCGCGGGCTGATGGACGCCGCCGCCAACCTGCAGGACTACCAGAACCGCCTGAACCTGTTCACCAACACGCTGATTACGCAGGTGAATGCGCTGCACCAGACGGGCTTCGACTTGGACGGCAACACGGGCTGGCTGTTTTTCGACGGAACGGACGCCTCGGACATCGCCTTGCATAGCGACATTAGCGACCCGCGCCGAATCGCCGCCAGCGGCGTTGCAGGCGCGCCTGGCAACAACGGCATCGCAATGGCGCTGGTGAACCTGCGCAACCAGCCGCAAGGCACACTCGGCGGCATGACCCTCAGCCAATACTACAACAACCTCGTCGGACAGATTGGAAACGACGCGCGGGTCTCCAGAAATCGCGCCGAATCGCAACAATTAACGCTGGAGCATCTGCACCAGATTCGCGAATCGGTGTCGGGCGTGTCGCTGGACGAGGAGGCGGCGAACCTGGTGAAGTTTCAGCGCAGCTACCAAGCGGCGGCGAAGGTAATCAGCACCTTCGATTCGCTGATTCAAGATGTGCTGCAGTTTGTTGCGCCGCGTTAGGAGTAGATAGGCTATGCGGATTAGCACTTACTGGCAGTTTCGTCGGATGGAACGCGCGACGGAGCAGAGCGTCGGGCAGATGACGCTTTGGCAAAAGCGCGTGGCAACAGGTCGGCGTGTCGAGCAGCCGTCAGACGACCCTGTCGGCTCGGTACACGCGCTTGCGCTGCGCGGGCAGCTCCAGCAGATTGAGCAGTACGGGCGCAACATCCGCGAGGCACGCATGTTTTTGCAGGCAACAGAACAGGCGTTTGCCGACATTGGTGAGATTCTGCACCGCACGCGCCAAATCGTCACACAGGGCGCGAACGACACCAACGACGCCAACGCCCGCGAAGCCCTGATTCAGGAGATTCGCGAACTCAAGCGACGCCTGCTGCAAATCGGCAACCAGCGCCCCGACGGCGAACGCTATCTGTTCAGCGGGCAGACTGTGCATACTGCGCCGATTGATGTCGTCGGCGGCGTCGCCAGCTATGTCGGCGACGGCAACCCGCTGCTGGTCAACATCGCCGCTGACCGAGTCATCGCGATGAACTTCTCAGGCGCACGCCTCGCCGACCTCTACAACAAACTCAACGAAATCGAAAATCACCTGCTCAGCGGGGACTCGGCACAACTTTCAATGGTCGACCTCAACGACATCGAGCAGTTTCAGCGCGAGTTCCACCGCTATCGGGGCGAGGTCGGCGTGCGGATGCGCGAACTGGAGAACTACGAACGGCTGCACCTAAGCCGCCGCGACCAACTCTTAAACGACCTCGCCACCATCGAGGAGATTGACCTTGCCGAAGCAATCAGCCAACTCAAGCAATCCGAACTGCGCTATCAGGCGTCGCTCCAAGTTTTTACGCGCATTCAGAGCGTGAATCTGTTTGACTTCCTACGCGGAGGGTAAACGATGGAACTTGAAACCACGCGATTCGGTACAATTAGAATACACGAGGACGACATCATCACCTTCGAGGAAGGGCTGGTGGGTCTCAGTCAGTACCGTCGTTTCGTCCTGATACGACACGATAGCGACGGTCCATTCTGGTGGTTGCAGTCGGTGGACGAGCCAAGCTTCGCGATGCTGCTGATTGACCCATGGTTCTTCTGCCTGGACTATGAGGTGGTGCTGTCGGACGAAGATGTGGAACGGTTGCAGTTGCGCGAGGAGACGCCGAAAGCGGTGCTGACGACGGTGACCATTCCGTCGGGCAACCCGCACGCGATGACGGCGAACTTGCTTGCGCCGCTCATTATCAACACGGAGTTGCGCATAGGACGGCAGGTGATCTTAGATGACGAGCGCTATCATACGCGTCACCCGATACTGCAGGAGATGTGGCGTAGCATGCAGGCGATGGAAGCCGCGAGCTGATCGTTCACGCCAAGGAGGGCAGATTCCATGTTAGTACTCACCCGCAAGGTCAACCAGAGCATTATGATTGGCGATGATATAGAGGTCATCGTGCTGGAGGTGCGTGGCGAGCAGGTGCGCCTCGGCATCAAAGCGCCCCGCTCCGTGGCTGTCCACCGCCGCGAAATTTACGAAGCCATCCAGCGGGAGAACCTTATGGCGGCGCAGGCACAGCCCGAAGATGTACCAACACCCCCTAACAAGGTCAAAAGCGCGTCCTGAACCTCTACATTCTACGCAACGCCATCGCCACAACTCTGCGCCCTGGGGGCAGGAGTCTCCGCCGCCTGAGCAAAATATCATGCGCGGAGGCGTCGACGATGATACGACCGCGCTGGGCATTCGGGCTGACAGCGGCGTTGTTGCCGTTGTTATTCGTGGGCGCGTCGATTTCGGAAGGACGGTTTGTGGGGATGCGTCTGGAGAACGGCGTGCTGGTTCCCAATCCTCCGCCCTACGACCCCAACAACCCTGAAACGGGACTGCAGAAAGCGTTCCCAACCGAGATTGTGCAACCCGCCGACAACCCCACCACGCCCGAAAAAGTGGAACTGGGCAAGCTGCTGTTTTTCGACCCCATTCTGTCGGATGACAACACGCTTTCGTGCGCCCACTGTCACCACCCGCACTTGGGCTTCTCGGATGGACTACCGCGGTCGCGCGGACGCGGGGGCAAAGGTGCGGGACGCGAGCGCACAGGCGGGATCGAACTCACACGGGGCGCGCCTACCTTGTGGAACACAGTCTACAATCACCGCCAGTTCTGGGACGGACGCGCGGCGCACCTCGAAGAACAAGCGCGCATGGTCATCACGACGCCCGAAGAGATTAACGCCGACCCCGCCGAACTCGTGCGCGAACTGAAAGCCATTCCCGAATACCGCGCCCTCTTCGATAAAGCCTTCGGCGGCAAGAACGGCGAGGCAATCACCTTCAAGAACATCACCTACGCGCTTGCCGCGTTCCAGCGCACGCTGGTCAGTTTCAACTCGCGCTTTGATCGCTACGCAGCGGGCGACGGTAGTGCGCTTAGCCCCCAAGAGAAGCGTGGGTTGAAACTGTTTCTCTCGCCTAAGACGCGCTGCAACGAGTGCCACGGCATTCCGACCTTCGCGAATCGCGATTTCAAGGTGATTGGCGTGCCCGACCCGAAAGACGGACCTGCGGATGTTGCCAAGCCCGAAGCCGAACGCGGGCGCGGCGGCGGTCCCAACGGCGCGTTCAAAATCCCCACCCTGCGCAATATCGCTCTCACTGCGCCCTACATGCACAACGGCGTGTTCGAAACGCTGGAGGAGGTGCTGGACTTCTACGCAGGCGGTGGTGGGCGCGGGCTGGGATTGGATGTGCCCCTGCAGGACGACAAAATCCGCAAGTTCACACTAACCCCGCAGGAGAAAGCCGACCTGATTGCGTTCCTGCTTGCGCTGACCGATGAGTCGGCACTGCCTGAGATTCCCAAGCGCGTGCCGTCGGGGCTGCCTGTCGTACGACCCCAAGTACCGCGCCTGCCCACCCGCCTGAATATCGACAGCCCCGAACTGCGCCGTATTCGACAGATGCAGCGGCGCGTGGAAAAACGAATAATCGCTACGCGCACAGGTGAATCCCCCCTCACCCCGACCCTCTCCCCCCCTACTAAGGGGGGAGAGGGCACGGGAGTGGGGGGATTCCGCGCCACAGTGCAGGGTTCTCCCCCTTCCCCCTTGCAAAGGGAGGAGAGGGGCAAGGTGAAAGGTTCACCATCGCCCGCCCGCATCGTGGAGGTGCGCCCTGGCGAGAGCATTCAGGAAGCCGTCGACAAAGCGGGGCGCAACGGCATCGTGCGCATCTATCCTGGCACCTACCACGAGAATGTGCTGGTCATCCATCACGGCGTGACCATCGAGGGCGTCATCCGCGACGGCAAACGCCCCGTGCTGGACGGGCGCAACCTCCTGCCCGATGCCATCTCTGGGCTGGGCAACGACTTCACGGTGGCGAACCTCGAAATCCGCAACTATCAAGGCAACGGCGTCGTGGTGCATAAGGCACGGAATGTCGTCTACCGCAACCTCATCCTGCACAACACAGGGCTGTACGGCGTCTACCCCATTGAGTGCGACGGTGTGCTGGTGGAAGACTGCAAGGTGTCAGGTGCGCGCGACGCGGGCATCTATGTCGGGCAGTCACGCAATATCGTCGTGCGCCGCAACGAAGCCTTTCAGAATGTCACGGGTATCGAAATCGAAAACTGCGTCAACGCCATCGTGGAAGACAACTATGTCCACAACAACACGGGTGGCATCCTGGTCTTCCTGCTGCCGTTCAACCCGTCCAAAGTGCAGGACGGGTGCATCGTGCGGCGCAATCGCGTCATCAATAACAACACGCCCAACTTCGCCGACCCCGAAGCGATTGTGAGCAATGTGCTGAAGGGCACGGGCATCATGCTGCTGGCGGCGGACAACACCGAAGTGTACGAGAACGAAATCGTCGGCAACGGTACTTTCGGGATCATGGTGATTGGGCTGCGCCAGCTATTCCCTGCGCCGACGCCGCTGGATGTGGACCCCAACCCCGACGGCAACCACATCTACAACAACATCCTGCGCGGCAACGGCAGAGACCCCGACGAGCGGCTCAAGCGGTTCGGTATCCCGCCCGTAGACCTGCTATGGGACATGACGGGCAAGGGCAACACTTGGAACCAGCCCGAAGGGACGCGGTTCCCCCCTGTAATGGGTTAACACATCGTTGACAACTGGCAAGCCCTGACGCGACCATTCTAACACTATATTGTCCAACAACACTACAGGCACCAAACCTACATATCCCAAACCCGAAAAACCCAACGCCACACAACACCCATACGGCGTCCGAACCGCCATCCCATACCCAGAATGCACACGCTGATAGGTAAGTTCCATCGTGGGCGTGCCTTTTGTTGTGCGCGTTGTGGGAGCGGTTCTACAGGCGGTGCGCCTGCTTTTTTCAAGTGTGGGTAGAGGATGGGCAACAGGGGTGGGTGTAAACGATGTGTTGGCGCATTTACCAGCACCCCTTGACAAAACCGCAATTGGGGTATAATAAAGCTACTCCCAAGAGGGCAGCCCTGCAGATGCAGGACTGCCTTTGCTCAATTCCGAAATCTGTCGTTTCGGCAGGCAGCAGTGGGAGAACATCACATAGGAGGTATGGTAGAACGATGAGTCGCAAGGGCTTCACTTTGATCGAGCTGCTGGTCGTGATCGCGATCATCGCGATCTTGGCCGCTATCTTGTTCCCCGTGTTTGCGCAGGCACGCGAAAGTGCACGCCAGACTCAGTGTACCAACAACCAGAAGCAAATCGCAACCAGTGTGCTGATGTATGTGCAGGACTACGATGAGACTTTCCCTATGAGCGCGTACTTTGGAACCAACAATCAGGGGCAACGCGTGTTGGTGGCGGTCTATGATGTGCTGGCGCCCTACATCAAGAATGTGGACATCTTCGTCTGCCCCAGCTACCGACCAGGAATTGACTGGCCGCAGCGCGTGCAGGCGGCGGGCTCGCCCTTCCCAGCACTGGCGACCTTCCGCTATGTCGGCTACATCCCCAACCTCGGGCTGTTCGGCGAGAACTTCTGCCCGTTTGTCAATAAGCGCACCCCTGTCACCAAGATTGCCGCAGTGGACGCACCCGTCAACACTATCATGCTGTTCGACGGCTACTTGAAGAATCAGGCACCTTTAGAGTTCTATAACTTCTTGGCATTTGCGCGCCACAAAGAGGGTGTCGTGATTAACTTCGTCGACGGGCACGCGAGGTGGTACCGCTGGAACGGCATCAAGAACATCGCGCCGCGCGAGCAGTTCCCCACGCCCGCGACCGCCTACAACGGGCAACCCACGCGCGTGGGCGCGGGCGGATTCTACTACAACTGGCGCGAGCGCCCCGGAGAAGGTTTAATCGCCAATGAAGCGGGCTTGCAGAATGTCCCGAGCACAAGGGACGATCCTTACAACGACCTGCACGGCGTGCCCGGCACGGGCGTGACCGACTCGGAAGACATAGGCTGCTAAAACAGCCCGATTCCTTGTGTGAGTATCACCTTCGCCGAGCCTTACGCAGGCTCGGCGAAGTTTTCTTAACGCCTCGCGAAACCGCAGGAACCTGCCGACAATAATCTGCGTTAATATCCATAGACAGGGGGCATCTATGACGCAGGCGGAACGCGCCGAACTGGAACGCTGGATCGAGATGATTTACGAGAAGGCACTGGAGCTGGGCTTAGACCCGTTTCCCGTGCATTTCGAAGTCGTGCCTGCACACGTCATCTACGAACTGAGTGCGTATGCCTTACCTGCACGCTTCTCGCACTGGACTTTCGGGCGCGACTATCATGTGCAAAAGACCATGTACGAGTACGGAGTCAGCCGCATCTACGAGCTGGTCTTCAACACCGACCCCGCGCAAGCCTTCCTGCTCGATGTCAACGATATGGTCGCACATAAGCTGGTAATTGCCCATGTGTACGGGCACTCGGACTTTTTCAAGAACAACATCTACTTCGAGCATACCGATCGCAAGATGATTGAGCGCGCCCGCCTGCACGCCGAGCGCATCCGCCACTACGAGATGGTTCACGGACCACTGGTGGTGGAGCAGTTCCTGGACGCCGTGCTATCCATCGAGGAACACATCGACCCCGTGTTGCCAACCTACGGCGCGCCCCCACGCAAACAAGAAACCCAGAACGCCCAACCTGCAGGCGATACCTTCGAAGATCTCTTCTACATGGTGCAGCCCAAGCCCAAGCCCGAACCCAAGCCACGCAAAATCCCCGAAGAGCCGCAGAAAGACCTACTGCTGTTCATTCGCGACCACTCGCGCGTGCTGGAAGACTGGCAACGCGACATCATCAGCATGATTCGCGAGGAGATGCTTTACTTTTTGCCGCAAATTAAGACAAAGATAATTAACGAGGGCTGGGCATGTGCGACAGGCGACTCGCTGCTGATTACCTCGCGCGGGATTATGCGCTTTGACGCCCTTTACGCCGAGCGTCAGTCGCCTGTGTCGGTCGCCATCGGCGAGCCGTCGGCGTCCTGCGCTGTGCTGGATTACCACTGCCAGCCTGACACGCCCACGATACGCATCACGACGAAGCGCGGTTTCACGATTGAGGGAGCGCACCAGCATCGTGTGCGGCTGCGTGACGGTCGCTGGGTGTATCTGCAAGATATTGCCATAGGCGATGAGGTCGCGTTAGCCGTGGGTACAGAGATATGGTCAGAGTCATATCAGCCGCTGCCAGCCCCAAGAAGCCGTTCCGCAACCCTTGCTGATGCCCTCAATCTCCCTGAACATCTTGACGAGGAGTTCGCCTACCTGCTGGGCTATTTCGTTGGCGACGGAAACTTCACCAAATCGGGAATCGGCTTCACTACAGGCGACGCCGAAATCGTGGAGCGGCTGACAAGCCTCTTGCGCAGTTGGGGGTGCAACCCGCGCGTGAAGTATGACCTGCAAAACAACAGCGCACGCTGGCGAATTGCGGTCCACTCGCGCACGCTGCGCGAACTGCTGATTGCAATAGGGCTGTCCCCCGAACGCAAGGCGCGTCAGAAAATCGTACCGCCGATTGTGCTGCAATCGCCGCGTGAAGTGGTCGCCGCGTTCCTGCGCGGTTACTTCGACGCCGACGCCTACGCAGGCAGCGCGGGTGTGATTCTCTCCAGCGCATCCGAGTCGCTGATTCGCACCGTGCAAACGGTTCTGCTCAACTTCGGCGTGCTGTCGTCAATTAGCCCGCTGCAGCAGGGCGTTTACCAATTGGCGATTCGCGGCGCGTCCGCGCGCGTCTTCGCCGAGAAAATCGGCTTCGGACTCAAACGCAAGGCGGAAGCCCTACAGCGGTATATCGAAAATCGCCACTGGTTCTGTCGGCAGGAACCGTTTGACCCTGTAGTCAAAATCGAGCGCGGGCGCGCCGATGTCTACGACATCACCGTCGCACACGCGCACCGCTATGTCGCCAATGGGATGATTCACCACAACTCGTTCTGGCACGAGCGCATTCTGGAAAACCTGCCCCTCACCCCCGACGAGCATGTGCAGTTCCGCAAGATGCACTCGGCGGTGATCCAGCCCGGCTCGCGCACGAGCCTGAACCCCTACTATGTCGGCTACAAGGTGCTGCGCGACATCGAGCGGCGCTGGAACGGCGAGATTGACCCCGACGAGGAAGAGACCGACTGGATGGGCTACCGCATCGAACGCCCTGTCGGTCAGGGCATGCAGAAACTGTTCGAAGTGCGCACGCTGGAGTGCGACCAGACTTTCCTACACAAGTACCTCACGGAGAAACTGGTGCGCGAGTTAGACCTCTACACCTACCGTGTGGAGGAGCGCAACGGCGAGCTGGTGTGGGTGGTAGACGAGACCGACTGGCGAGTGGTGCGCAACACGCTGGTGGACAACATGACCAACTTCGGCGTGCCTGTCATCACGGTCGAAGACGGCGACTGGGAGCATCGCGGCGAGCTGTACCTCAAGCACCACTACGACGGCAAGCCGCTCGATATGCAACGCACGACGCGCTGTCTGCGCTATCTGGTGCGCTTGTGGGGACGCCCTGTGCATCTGGAGACGGTGATCGACGACGAGCAGGTGCTACTCAGTTGCGACGGGAACGCGATTGCGCAGCGCGCGTTGTAAGGCTTAGCCGCGCGTCAGCCTGCGGTACAACGGCACGGTCTGCTCGACGGTATGGCGGATGTGGAACCGCTCGGCGGCTTGCAGTGCGTTGCGGGCGAACTGCTGGGCGAGCGCGCGGTCGTTGAGCAAGCGCAGCGCGGCGTCCGCCAGCGCGTCGGGGTCATCAGGCGGAACCAGCAGCCCTGTGCACTCGTGTTCCACTAAGCGACGCATCGCGGGGATGTCGGTCGCCACCACGGGCAGCCCGCAGGCAATCGCTTCCATCGTCGCAAGCCCTAGCCCCGCATCGCGCGCAGGCGCCAGCAGCACATCGGCAGCAGCGTACAGCTCCTCCACCGCACTCCAGTAGCCGAAGAAGCGCACATGGTGCGGACGGCGACACTTCACGGCAAGCTTCACTAAACGCGCGTTGTCGGGTCCGTCACCCGCCAACCACAAATCGGCGTCAGGCAGGCACTCCCACACCCGCTCCATCGCCTGAAACGCCACATCGAAGCCCTTGTGGCGCACGAACCGCCCCACGCACAACAGGATTGGGCGGTCGGCAGGCACGAAAAACTGCTCGCGCATCGCTTCGCGGCGAGGCAGTTTCTCGAACCGCTCCAAGTCGATGCCCCCAGGCACGACCTCGATGCGTTCGCTGGGCACGCCGCCACGCGTAAGCCCTGCCTTGACCTGCTCCGAGACAGCGGTAATGACGCGCGGAAACTTCGCAATCCAGCGCCAGAGGGCGCGCACCAGCGCGCTCTTGCTGAGCAGCAGGTGATGCACCGTCCATAGCCACGGGTACTGGTCGCGAAACGCCCACGCGCAGACCCAGCCCGCGCGCACCCCATGGCAGTGGACGAACGGGAACTCCTCGGCGTAGTCGCGCAGGATGCGCACGGCGCGCGAATCGGCGACGATGCCCGCGCGATCGCGAATGAAGTCGGGTCCCGTAAGCGTCGGCGCGTAGCCGAACTCAGGCAGGTACTTAATCAGACCCTGCACATGGCGAATCATCCCGCTGCTACTGGGGCGCACCACCAGCAGCACGGGCGTGCGCTCGCGTCCGTCGCCCGAATCGCGGGGCGCGTCGCGCAGTTGCGGCGGGCGTTCCAACAGTAGGCTACTCATCGCGGTACAGGCGTCGTTTCCAAAATGCTGGACAGGATCCGATCGGCGTTCAGCCCTTCTACCTCCGCTTCGGGCTTGAGAATCAGGCGGTGGCGCAGCACGGGCGCAGCCATCTGCTTCACATCATCGGGGGTCACGAAGGCGCGCCCCCGAATCGCTGCCAGCGCCTTGCTCACCAGCAGCAGCGCGACGCCCGCGCGTGGACTTGCTCCAACCAATAGATACTCGTTCTGGCGCGTGCGGCGCACAATCTGCAGAATGTAGTCGCGCACCTCGTCAGCGACCTGAATCTCGCGCACAATCGCGCGCAACCGTTCCAGCTCCTCCGCACCCATCACAGGCTCCAGCCCGACTTGCTCCAGTTGGTGCGCGCGGAAGCCCTCGTCGTGGAGGCGCAAGATGGCGCGTTCCTCTTCTTCCGAGGGATAGTCCATCACCACCTTGAGCAGGAATCGGTCTAATTGCGCTTCAGGCAACGGGTAGGTGCCTTCGTACTCGATGGGGTTCTGCGTAGCAAACACCATAAACGGGCGCGGCAGCGCGTGCGAGACGCCATCGATGGTGACCTTGCGCTCCTCCATCGCCTCCAGTAGCGCGGACTGCGTTTTGGGCGGGGTGCGGTTCACCTCGTCCGCCAGCACGATGTTGGCGAAGATGGGTCCGTAGCGCACGCGGAACTCGCCCGACTGCGCGTCGAAAATCGTCGTGCCGATGAGGTCGGAGGGCATCAGGTCGGGCGTGAACTGCACGCGACGGAACTGCAGCCCCAGCGTCTGGGCGATTACGCGCACCAGCAGCGTCTTTGCGATGCCGGGCACGCCCTCAATCAGAATATGCCCATCGGCGAGCAGGGCGCACAGCGCTTGCTCAATCACGCGCTGCTGCCCAATAATCACGCGACCGATTTGCGCCTCCACTCGCTGGAGCGCGTCGCCCACAGAGTCGATGGTAATCACGCTTGCGTCCCGTGCTGCATGCGCCCTCGCGCACGCGGAATCATTCTACCCCACGCGGGGGCGACCCTGTCAGTAGCGCGGGTCATGGTGGAAGTGGTGATGCGTCTCCAGCCAGCGGATAGTGCCGCTACGCGAGCGCATCACGACCGAGTGGGTAATCGCGCCCCAGCCGGTGTAGCGCACGCCGCCGAGCAGGTTGCCGCCCGTGATGCCCGTCGCTGCGAACACCACATTGCCCCACGCGAGGTCTTCCAAGGTCAGCACGCGGTCAACATCCTCTGTGCCGAGCAGTTGCTTGGTGCGTTCGCGCTCTTGCTCGTTGCGGAACACCAGCCGCGCCTGAATCTCGCCGCCCATACACAGTGCGGCTGCCGCCGTCAGCACCCCTTCGGGTGCGCCGCCGATGCCCATCAGCACATCGATCTCACCCTGCGGGTCTAACGCCTCCAGCGCGAGCGACAAATCGCCGTCGGACACCAAGCGGATGCGCGCTCCCGCCTGCCGAATCTCGCGAATCAGTTGCTCATGGCGCGGGCGATCGAGCATCCCGACGGTCAGGTCCTGCACCTCTTTGCCGAGGCTCTTGGCGATGACCTTGAGGTTCATGCGTGGCGGGAGCGTGATGTCCACCGCGCCTTTGGCAGCAGGTCCCACAACGAGCTTATCCATGTAGATGTCAGGGGCGCGCAGCAGTTTGCCCTCGCCTTCTATTGCCGCGGCGATGACACTGATTGCACCGGGTTGACCGTTGGCGACGAGGTTTGTGCCCTCCACAGGGTCGACGGCGATTTGCACGGCGTAGCCGTTGCCTGTGCCGAGTTCCTCGCCGATATAGAGCATCGGCGCCTCGTCGCGTTCGCCCTCGCCGATGACCACAACACCCTTCATGTCGATGTCGCCGAGCGCACGGCGCATCGCCTCACAGGCAGCTTGGTCTACTGCGTGGCGATCGCCCTTGCCCACCCAGCGTCCCGCGCTGAGTGCGGCTGCCTCTGTCGCGCGTACGAAATCCATGCCTAAATTGCGATCCATAGCCGTTCTCACCTCGTGTGCAGTGTCTGCATCGACGGGAAAGAGTTTCGGCGGCGGCGCGAAACTTCCTGCCGCGTGCTCTAAAACCGATTGCGCTGTTGGTGCAGGCGGTGCTGCCAAAGTTATACCAATCGCGCGGGCGGAGTTTACAATTTCCCCCCTCCTGCAGGTTCCCCCCGCTTCGCGAGGGGAACCGCGATAGGCACGCCTACTCGGTTCCCCCTGCAAGCAGGGGGAACCTCAAGGAGGGGGTCATCAACTGCTGTTTTTTGTGAACTCTAGCTCGGCGAGTGGTATTAGTTGCAGTTGCCGGGGTTGTTGCGGTTCGGGCAGTTGCGGCAGGGCGTACCGTTCGCGCGCCGCGCCGCGACGCCCCACAGGTTGAACTGACCCTGATAGGGACCGACCTCGCCGACATCGAAGATGCGCACCTGCTTGCCGTCCCAGGTGGTTACTGTGCTACCAGCGCCCTCGCGCACGCGCCCCTTGACCGTGCGGGCGTGCCCGTCCACAAAGTTCGCGCCCGCCAGCCCGTTATGACGCGCCTGCAGGTACGACTGAATCGTCGGCGGCGGACCCAGCGTGCCGTCATACAGCATCGAAGTCTCCACAGGGAACTCTATCTGCGCCAACGAGACCACTGGGTTGGGGGTAAGCAGCCCAGGCACATTCCCGTTCTCGAACACGCACCAGTTGAAGATGTAGCCCGTGTAGCGGAAGTTCGGGATGGCACAGACAGGTATGCCGAACGAGCCAAAGGTGCCCAAAACATCAAACGCCTGACGATCCGACGGGCACAGCACCACATCCGCGTTCTTCACATACGGATAGATGGCGTTGTACAGGGTGAATATACAGGGCTGGTTGTTCTGGGTCGTCAGGTAGATGCTCATCGGGAACCGCTCGTCGTAGTCCTGGATGTATTGCAGTACGGCGAGCGCGTTCTGCTTCATGTTGTTCGTACACTGGGTCTGTCGCGCCTTCTCGCGCGCCTGCGCAAACACAGGGAACAGAATCGCCGCGAGAATCGCGATAATCGCAATCACGACCAGCAACTCGATCAAGGTGAAGCCATGTCGTCTCATAGTGCACATTAGATTCGGCAAGGGCTATTTTTGTTCCTGCCAGTTTTATTGCGGGATTTGCCCCCTGCAGCAGCGGCGGCAGAATCGCCAAGCGCCGCTACTGCAAGTGGCACTTATCGGACATCAGGCACAGGCTCGACGATTTGGGCGACCGCGCGGTCCAAGGTCAAGGGTCTGTAGTACGGGTTGCGCCACACGAGTTTCAACGCGCAGTTGAGTGACTCGTCGTCGCCCTCCAGATAGTCCACCACGCCGTACTCCGCCATGAAGTTCATCCCTTCGTAGAACACTTGGTACGGGTCGTGCAGAGTGTTCACATAGATATCGAGCAGGCGTCGCTTGGTTGCCTTGTCCAGCAATTCGGGCGCGTAGCCCTGCGATTCGACCCATTTGCGGAAGCGTGGCAACCTGCCGAAGATGACGGTCTGGTAGACATGGGAGCGGATGAAGAGCCGTCGGCTGGCGATAAAGAGCGCGCGTGCCGCCTCCTGCTTCTGCGAGGCGATGCTGACAGCGTACAGGTATTCGCCCAGCGGCGTGTGTGTGCTACAGGTTCCGCCGCCCGTGTCGAGGTACCAGTTCTCGCGAATCTGGTGCCCGTGCAGGTAGATGACCATGCTATAGCCGTAGACGCGCCCGTCGTACTCGGCGACCAGAAAGCCCTCTGGGTGATGGCGCAGCCACGCCTCGAAGTAATCGCGTGTCAGCGCCGCGTTGCCAAATAACCGATCCAACGCCTCTATACGCTCCAAGTCAGAGTAGTCTGCCTGCCGAACCAAGAATAGACCTACAGGTATCATGGCACTGACCTCTTTCAAAAGATTAGAACTAAATGCGCTGTCCGCGCGTTGTTAAGGCGGATTCAGCTCACGCAGATCGTGGCAATTTGTGGGAACGGTTTTTGACCACAGTATACCTCACTTTATGTCCCGTTTTGCAACGACGACCTCAAAACTGGGTCTTTTGCGAGTGCAAACGCGGCGATAGGGTGGAAGAATCGAAAATTCATCGCGCGTACCTCCGGCTATTGGCACAAAATTGGGCTATAATAGGGTAGGTGAGCGCAGATGGAGCCGTACTGTGAGCATCTCTCAGCAGACGAGCTGGTGTTGCGGGCGCAGCAGGGGGACGAACGCGCAGCGGAGCAGGTACTGACGCTGTTCCGTCCGCTGGCGCAGAGCCTCGCAGGGCGGTTTTCCATGCCCAGCTGTGATCCTGAAGATGTATGCCAGATTGCGCTGATGGGGTTGTGGCGTGCGGTGCAGTGTTTTGACCCACAGCGCAAGGCGGGTTTCGCGGCGTTCGCAAGAGTGTGCATTCGGCGGCAGATCCTCTCCGAGCTGAAGCGGGCGCAGCGATGGGCGGTGCCGATGGTCAGCCTCTCGGACGAGGCTGACCATCAGGCGTGGCTGGAGCAGTTGCCCGACCCACGCCAGAACTTGTACGAGCAGCTCAGCGAGCGTGAAACGATGCGGCTGCAGCGCGAGTTTTTGGCAACGAAACTCAGCCCCCTGGAGGCACAGGTGGTCGCATTGTACCAACAGCAGAAGCTCACCTACCGCGAGATTGCCGAGCGGCTGGGCTGCTCGGTGAAAGCGGTGGACAACGCGCTGGCGCGAATCAAGCGCAAGGCGCGTCGGTGCGCCCGCGAAAGCCGCTAAGCCAAGCTTCGCCTACGCGCGAATTGCCCACACGACGCGCATTGCGCCAGCATAGTCGCGCACAATGTGGGGCGACGGGAACCCCCACGCGGGCAACCGCTCGGCTAACAGCGGCGCAAGGCGCGGACTGGTCTCAAACGCAAGCAAGCCACCTGCCCGAAGCACGCATCGCGCTCCCTGCGCAATCCGTCGGTATGGGCGCAGTGGGTCGTCAGCAGGCACAAGCAACGCGCCTTTCGGTTCGTAGCGCGTAATCTCGGGTTGTAGCCCGTCCCACTCGTCGGGTAGCACATAAGGCGGGTTGCTCAGCACGGCATCCACCGAATCTGCACGCATCCCCTGCAGCCAGTTGCCCTGAACCAACATCAGGCGCGTCTCCAGCCCCAGCCTCCGCCGATTCACCTGTGCCCAGCGCAGCGCGCGCCCACTGCGGTCAATTCCCACCCCCAGCCACTGCGGCGCGCGTGTTAGGCAAGCCAGCACGATTGCACCTGTGCCTGTGCCCGCATCCACGAGGATAGGAGAGCAAGAGACCCCCTCCTTCAGGTTCCCCCTACGGGCAGGGGGAACTGAATCGGGTTGGTTCCCCTCGCGAAGCGGGGGGAACCTGCAGGAGTCGGGTAGGCTACCTACCCAGCTCAGAAACACTTCCACCAGCAGTTCTGTCTCGGGGCGCGGGATGAGTGCGCCGCGCCCGACCGTCAGTTCCAGCCCATAGAACCATGCACGGCGCGTAATGTACGCCAGTGGCTCGCGTTGCTTCCGACGGCGCACCCAGCTATGCAGTCGCCGCACCTGCTGCGCCGAAAGGCGTGCGTCAGGATGGGCAATCAGTCGCGCGCGTTCCCACCCCAGACATGCCGCGACCAACGCCTGTGCCTCGCGCAACGGCTCCATTAGCCCCCCTGCTTTCAGTTCCGCCTGCGCCCACTTGATGGCGTCGTGAACCGTCATCGGTGCGGTATAATACCCCCGCTTTGGCAAACGAGTTCGCGGCGGCTGAATGCACGGGAAGTCGGTGCAAATCCGACGCTGACGCGCAGCGGTGACTGGGGACGAACGCGACACTATGCCACTGGCTTCGGCTGGGAAGGCGTCGCCAGTAGGATGATCCAGAAGCCCGAAGACCGGTTCAGCCGCGTCTCGCTCGTTTCGCCTCGCGGGTTGGGCGAAAGAGCGCGCGTATGCACTCACCTGCGGCTGGACGCGCCAGCGGCAGGTGTTGCTGCGCAAGCTTTCGTCCCGACCACAGAGCGCAACGCTTATGTGGAGGGATGAACCGATGCGATACACACACAACGCCAGCCGCACACGCGGCTTCACACTGATTGAGCTGCTGGTCGTGATTGCGATCATCGCCATTCTGGCGGCGATCCTGTTTCCCGTGTTTGCTCAAGCGCGCGAAAAAGCGCGCCAGACCTCGTGCCTAAGCAACCTGCGCCAAATCGGAACCGCAGGCTTGATGTACGCGCAGGACTACGACGAACGGCTGTTCCCAATCGCCTACGACGACTGGTCGCACTACTGGTGGGGCTATGTGGATCGCCAGAACCAGCGATTGGACACGCAGCGCAGTTTCCTGTACCCCTACATGCGCAACGCCGAGATTCAGGCGTGCCCGTCGTTCCGCGAGAGTCGCGCCTACCAGTACGGGCTACTCGGCTACGGCTACAACTATGTGTATCTCAGCCCTATGCGCCCGCCCAACTACACCCCGATTGCCGTGGCGCTGTCGCAAATCAATAGCCCCGCCGAGACAGCGTGGCTGGCAGATTCAGCGCAATGGCGCACTTGGGGTGCAGGTGCGCCCGTCTTCGAAGGCACGGGCTTCCTCGAACCACCCTCCTACAACAACCCCACCTTCCACGGCAGACACAACCAGATGGGGATTGTGCTGTGGTGCGATGGGCACGCAAAAGCGTTCAAGCCGGTGCTGCGCACAGAAGCACCCTACGAACCCCACCGTCGCTATAACCTCGGCAACATCGACCGCGACGGCGACCCTCAAACTGACGAGTTGATGGATCTGGAGTAATCCGCACAACGCAGGGCGAACCACACACTTCGCCTATGCCACTGGTTCAATTGGTGGGTGTGGGGGTTCGCCCTGATGGGTATTATCTTGGGGCGGAATGCCCGTTGGGCGTCTGTTTCCGTTGCCCGCACGCATAGCATGGCAGGCACACACCGTCTTCAGGTAGGGCTCCTTTGCGTGAGCGCGTTTCTCGGCGGGTTGGCGCATCCGCCACTGAGCGCGTGGGGGCTGATTCTGTGTGCGCCTGCGGTGCTTATGGGGCTAACGCTGGCGACTCGCGCGCGGGTGGGATTCGCCTACGGCTGGCTGTGGAGTTTCATCTACTATCTCACGCTGGGGCATCCGCTGCTGTATCTGATTGAGTTGCGGACGGGCAGTGTCGCGCTGGGGGTGGTCGGGCTATTGCTGGTGGCGGGACTAAGTGCGCTGTTTGGAGGACTGTTCGGCGTATTAGCATCGCAGATGGGGCGCACCCCGCTGGGGGTGCTGGGTGCGGCGGGTGCGTGGACGCTGACGCAGTACCTGCGCGGACTGGGACCGTTCGCGTTTGTGTGGGGGCACTGGAGTGTCGCGCTCTACCCTGCGCCGATTCTGTTGCAGCCTGCGGAACTCGTCGGCGCGTGGGGCGTGGAGTTCCTGCTGGCGCTATGGAACGGACTGCTGGCGTATAGCGCGTGGCTGATGGCGCAGCGGCGGTATCGTCCTGCGGTTGGCGTCATGCTGGCAGCCGTGCTGGGCGCAGGCGCACTGCTGGCGTGGGGTTCCGCCCGCTACGGTGCGTGGCAACTCGTCGATGCGCGTCTGGACGAGCGCACGCGCTTGGTTGCGCTGGTGCAGCCGAATGTGAACCTCGCGCGCGCCTATACCCCCGACGAGTGGACGCCCATCCGCGAGCGCATCGCCGACCAAGTGCGCCAAGCCAGCACGCTTCGCCCCGATTGGCGCCGCACGCACAACTTGCCCCCGCGCCCCGACCTGATTGTGCTGCCCGAAGTGATTGAGCCGTATCCGATGCCCGATAGCCGCGCTGCGTTGTTGTTCTGGCGCACGCTGGCGATGGAGACGGGCGTTGCGCTGCTGGTGGGCGGCTACCGCGTCGCCGACCCCGACACGCGCCAACACGCCAACACGATGTTCCTGTTCCTGCCCGACGGCAAGTGGCAGTATCACGATAAGGTGCAACTCGTGCCGCTGGGCGAGCATGTGCCCTATCGCGAGTGGCTGCCGTTCCTGCGCGTGTTTGGCGTGGTGGAGGGCGACCTACGCGCGGGCGAAACGCTGCACCCCCTGCAGGCGGGGGATATGCGTATCGGCGCGGTGATTTGCATGGAGTCCACCTACCCGTGGGTGGCGCGCGGGCTAACAAAAGCGGGCGCGAACTTGCTGGCTGTCGGTTCCAACGAGTCGTGGTTCGGGCGCACGGCGGCGTTAGAGCAGCACTTGGCGTTCTGCGTGCTGCGGGCGATTGAGACGCGCCGCTGGGTCGCGCGGTGCGCCCCAGAAGGGATTACGGCGTTCGTTGCGCCCACAGGCGCGATTCGCGCCCGCGCGCCTGCGTCTACTGAAGCCGTGCTGGACGCGCCTGTTCACCCGCGCGCCCTACAGACCCTGTATGTGCGCTGGGGCGATTGGACAGTTGGAGTAGGCGTCGCCCTGATTGCGCTGGCAATCGCCCACAACCGCCGCCGAACCCCCTAAAGAATTTCCAGTCCGATGCCGACAATTCAAATTGCGCCGCTGTGGTGTGGAACGACTTGACTCCGATAACTCTAATCGGGTATCATAGAGCTGGAAAGAGGAGTAGAGGAGGAAGCCCCACACACCGCAGGCAAGGAAGCCAGCAGTGTCGCTTTGGTTTCGGGCGCAGCCCGAAACATCAACGGCGAGTTTGCTCGAACCTGCTGGTTTGGTGATGAAGCATCCACAATTTAGCGCATTTTCGACGCGCTACCTACGCTAACGCTTTCTCGCAGAAGGCGCATACCCGATTGGGAGGTGATCATGATGACATTACGAAACGGTTTGCACAAGAGCCGACCACAGGTCGCGTTCGTGAGTACCTATCCGCCCACGGAGTGCGGATTGGCGACCTTCACGCAGGATTTGTTGCAAGCGGTGGAACGGCATGGCTGGGAAGGTGTGGTGGTCTCGGCAGACCACGAGTCGCGAGTTGAGCATCCAGATCCCCGCGTGATCTATCAGTTGCGTCGCGAAGAGGAAGGCGACTACATCGAAGCCGCACGCCTGCTGAACCGATCGGATGTGCGCGTGGTGAGCCTGCAGCACGAGTACGGCATCTTCGGCGGCGAGATGGGCGCACATGTGCTGACTTTTCTGGAGCATCTGCGCGTGCCCGTAGTGACGACTCTGCACACGGTTGTACCCCGCCCGACCGAGCCGATGCGCGAGATTCTGCAGGCGATTGTGCGCGCCTCCGACGCGGTGGTGGTGATGGCGGGCACGGCGGTGCGCCTGCTGGATACGGTCTACAACGCCCCGACGCACCATGTGTATGTGATTCCGCACGGTGCGCCTGAGCCGCTGCCGATTACCCCGCAAGAGGCGAAAGCGCGTATCGGCATGAGCGGGCGCACAGTGGTCAGTACCTTCGGATTGGTCAGCCGCGGCAAGGGCATCGAGGATGTGATTCGCGCCCTGCCCGCCGTCGTGGAGCAGTTCCCGAACTTGGTGTACCTCGTGCTGGGTGAGACGCACCCCAAAGTGCGTGCTAAAGAGGGCGAGGCGTATCGCGAGTTCCTGATGCAGGAAGCCCAGCGACTGGGCGTGCAGGAGCATGTCGTCTTCGAGAACCGCTACCTGACGCTGGACGACATTCGGCTGTACCTGCGGGCGACCGACATCTATATCACGCCGTACTTGAACCCTGACCAAATCACCAGCGGCGCGCTGGCGTATGCGATTGCGGCTGGGTGCGTGGTCATCTCCACGCCGTACCTGTATGCGCGTGAGGTGTTGGCGGACGGTGGCGGACTGCTGGTGCAGTTCCAGAACCCCGAATCGATTGCCGACGCGATACTGCAACTGCTTTCTGACCCTGTGCTGATGCGCTATCACAAACTGGTCGCGCAGCGCAAGGCGGCGGGGCTGAGCTGGCACAAGATTGGGCAAGCATACGCGCGCCTGTTCGAGCGCATCGGGCGCGATGTGGCGTTGCCCTACGGCGTGGTGCAACCCGCCGTCGCCAGCTACCTGGAAAGTCAGCGGGCGGGTTAACGCCCGTCCAACGGTATAATACCCCTGCAGGCGTCCAGCCTGATGAGGGAGCGCTATGTGCGGTATCACAGGCTATATCGGGGCGCGCCCCGCGCTGGAGGTCGCGCTGGATACACTCAAACGGCTGGAGTATCGCGGCTACGACTCGGCAGGCGTCGCCTTCTGGAGTGGCGAGAAACTGCAGGTGATGAAGCGCGCAGGCAAAATCCAGCACCTGAGCGAGATGCTCAACGGCGTGGAGGCGCACGGGCTGGCAGTCTCGCACACGCGCTGGGCAACACACGGCATCCCCAACGACCCGAATGCGCACCCCCATACCGACGAGCAGGAGCGCGTTGCCGTCGTCCACAACGGCATCATCGAGAACTACCTCGAACTCAAGCAGGAGCTGCTCGCACGCGGGCACCAATTCCGCTCGGAGACCGACACGGAGGTGCTGGCGCACCTGATTGAAGAGCAACTCGCGCAGGGGCACGCGCCCGAAGAGGCGGTGCGCCGCGCCTTGTTGCCCGTGCGCGGCTCGTATGCCATCGCTGTGCTGTTTACGGACTTCCCCGATCGCGTGGTGGTCGCCCGCAACGACTCGCCGCTGGTGATTGGGCTGGGCGACGGCGAAAATTTTATCGCCTCCGACATCCCCGCGCTGCTGCCCTACACACGGCGCGTAATTTTGCTCGAAAACGGCGATGTGGGCGTCGTGACGCGCGATTCTGTGCGCCTAATGCGCTTGGACGGCGCGCCCGTCGAGCGACCGCCCGTCGAAATCACATGGTCTGCCGAAGCCGCCGAAAAGGGCGGGCACGAACACTTCATGATCAAGGAGATACTGGAGCAGCCTGAAGCGGTGCGCGACACCCTGCGCGGCAGACTCAAGCCCAACGGCGGCATCCAGTTCCCCGAACTGAAACTGGAGGTGGAGGACTGGCAAAAGTTTCGGCGCATCTTGATTGTGGCGTGCGGCACGGCGTATCACGCGGGGCTGATCGGCAAGCACGCGCTGGAACGCTGGCTGCGCCGACCCGTGGAGGTCTACTACTCGTCCGAGTTCCGCTATGGCGACCCGATTCTGCAGCCGAACACGCTGGCAGTGTTCATCAGCCAGTCGGGCGAGACGGCGGACACCCTCGCTGCGCTGCGCCTGTGCCGCGAGGCGGGCTACACCACGCTGGGCATCGTGAATGTGGTGGGCAGCAGCATCGCCCGCGAGTGCGACCATGTCATCTACACCCAAGCAGGACCCGAAATCTCCGTCGCCTCCACCAAAGCCTACAGCACCCAAGTCGCTGTGCTGTACCTACTGGGGCTGTACCTGTCGGCAATCAACGGCACGCTGCCCATGCAGACCTACACGGAGGGCGTCAAGGGGCTGATGCAGATGCCCTCGCTAATAGCCCGCAGTCTGGAGACCGAGCCGCAGGTGCGCCACATCGCCGAGCAACTCTACCGCACGCCGCTGGTGTTCTACTTGGGGCGCGGCGTGGACGCCTATGTCGCGATGGAGGGCGCGCTCAAAATCAAGGAGATTGCCTATGTGCCCACTCAAGAGCCGCCTGCAGGCGAGATGAAGCACGGACCGCTCGCGCTGGTGGAACCCGGCGTTGTCGCCGTGTTCATCGCCACGCAGGAGCGCACCCGCGAGAAACTGCTGGGCAACCTCAAAGAGATTAAGGCACGACAGGGCACCGTGTTCCTCGTGACCACCGAGGGCGACCACCTGCTGCCCCAAGAGGCGGACTACACAGTGTTCGTGCCCAAGCCGCCGCTGGAGGAACTCTCGCCGCTGGTGAGCATCCCCGTGCTGCAACTGTTCGCCTACCATGTCGCCCGCCTGCGCGGGTGCGAAATCGACCAGCCGCGCAACCTTGCCAAGAGCGTGACGGTGGAGTAGCGGGTATCCTACAGGTGGGTGAGCGTATGCCAGCCGTAGCGACGCAGCGCAGGCTAACAGCGGAGGAGTTCTGGCAGCAGTACGCAGGCAAACCCTACGAACTCGTGCGCGGGGAGGTCAAAGAACGCATGCCTGCAGGGCTGATTCACGGACTAATCGCGATGCGGCTGGGACGGCGAATCGACACGGTCGCGTCCGAGCGCAGGCGCGGGATTACCGTCGCTGCCGAGACGGGCTTTCGGTTGCGCACGGCGTGGGGCGAGTCGGTACGCGCTCCCGATGTGGCGTTCATCCGCGCCGAACGCTTGCCCAACCCGCTGCCCCAGACCTTCGCTGACCTCGCGCCCGACCTCGTGGTCGAAATCGCCTCGCCTAACGACGCCTACACCGAGTTGCGCGACAAGGTGGACGAGTGGCTGCAGGCGGGGGTGCAGGTGGTGTGGGTGGTTGACCCGCAGCGGCGCACGGTGGAGGTGTTTCAGGCGAATGCGCCGATTCGTGTGCTGCGCGAGGGCGACACGCTCACGGGCGACCCCGTGCTGCCCGACTTCCAACTGCCCCTCAGCGAACTGTTTGCCGAACTCGACGAAGCGTAGCGGGTATCCTACAGGTGGGTGAGCGTATGCCAGCCGTAGCGACGCAGCGCAGGCTAACAGCGGAAGAGTTCTGGCAGCAGTACGCAGGCAAACCCTACGAACTCGTGCGCGGGGAGGTCAAAGAACGCATGCCAGTCGGCTTGTGGCACGGGATACTGGCGGGCGAGTTGATTGCTCGCTTTCGCGACTACATCAAGCATCGCCCTGAACGCGCGGGCAAGCTCGCTGTTGAAACGGGCTTTCGGTTGCGCACGGCGTGGGGCGAGTCGGTGCGCGCCCCCGATGTGGCGTTCATCCGCGCCGAACGCTTGCCCAACCCGCTGCCCCAGACCTTCGCCGACCTCGCGCCTGACCTCGTGGTCGAAATCGCCTCCCCCAACGACGCCTACACCGAGTTGCGCGACAAAGTGGACGAGTGGCTGCAGGCGGGGGTGCAGGTGGTGTGGGTGATTGACCCGCAGCGGCGCACGGTGGAGGTGTTCCAGCCCGACCAGCCTATTCGTGTGCTGCGTGAAGGCGACACCCTCACGGGCGACCCCGTGCTCCCCGACTTCCAACTACCCCTCAGCGAACTGTTCGCCGAGATTGGCGAGTAATCGCGGCTATAACGAGACCTCAATCGCCCGCAATGCCTGTGCCGTCTCTTCTGGCAGGGTGTCGTTGATGAACACCCCTGTGCCCGACTCGGAGCCTGCCAAGTACTTCAACTTGTCGCGCGTGCGATAGGGCGGATAAAACTCGATGTGGAACTGCCAGTAGGGGTGCGGCGCGCCGTCTGTCGGGCGCGGATGCTGCGCCATAATGTACGGCATCGAGAAGCCCCACAAGCGGTCGTAGCGTTGCAGGGTGTCCTTGAGAATCCGCGCCAGCCCTGTGATGTCGTCGTCGGTCAAGTCCAGCAGGTCGCGGCGGGGCAGTTCGGGCACAAGGTAGACCTCATACGGATACCGCGCGAAAAACGGCACGAACGAGACCCAGCCGCCCATCCGTTGCACGATGCGCCTACCGTCCTGCAACTCGTGTTGCAAAATCTCCAGTAGCAGGTTGCCGCCCGTCGCGGCATAGTGGCGGCGCATCGCGTCCAACTCGCGCTCCAGTTTCGGCGGCAGGAATGGGTAGGCGTAAATCTGCCCGTGCGGGTGGCTCAGCGTTACGCCAATCTCGCGCCCCTTGTTCTCGAAGATGAACACATACTGCACCTCGGGGCGTGTGCCGAGTTCGGCGTAGCGGTCGCGCCAGACATAGATGAGCTGCTCAATGCGCGCCAGCGGCAGTTCAGCGAGCGTGGCGTGGTGGTCGGGGGTATACAGCACCACCTCGCACACGCCTTGCGCGGGCATCACAGGCGAAAACGGCGTCGGCGCAACCGCAGGGGCAGGTGGCTCGCGCATCAGCGACGGGAAGCGGTTCTCGAACACCACAATCTCGTAGGTCGGCTCAGGCACTTCGGTGGGGTAGGCGTCGTCGCGCGTGGGGCACAGCGGGCAATATTCAGGCGGCGGGTGGAAAGTGCGCTCCTGACGATGCGTCGCCGTGATGACCCACTCCTGCAGCAGTGGATGCCAGCGCAACTCGGACATGCGCGATTAGGATACCCCCTACTGGGGTAGAATTGCGTTGTGGAACCCGAACGCCCGCGTGTGGTCGTGGACGGCGCGCAGTTCCGTGCGTGGCTTGAAGACATCCGCGCGGCGCAAGCGCGCATCGAGCAGGAGAAGACGGCGTGGCTGCGCCAACTCACGCCCGAACAGTCGCGCGCCATCTACCTCGCGCTGTGGGACGCCGCCGCACCCCACCGCGACCTCAACCAGCCGTCGGAGTTCCTGATGCGCTTGCAGACGGTCTTCAAACGCATGCTCACGGCAGATGAACCCGCTTGAACAAGCCCTCCATGAGGTGTGCGCCTTCCTCGAACGCGAGGGGATTGCGTATGCGCTCGTCGGCGGTTATGCCGTGCAGTATCTCGGCGAGCCGCGCACAACGCACGATATTGACCTCGAGATCATCGTCGACGAGGCGGACAAAGCGCAGGTGTTCCAGAAGTTGCTCACGGCGTTTCGCCCGCGCCTGCCAGACGCGCTTGAGTTCGCGCTGCAGCATCGGGTGCTGCTCCTGTCCGCCAGCAACGGCGTGCCTGTGGACATTAGCCTCGCGCCGCCTGGCTACGGGGAAATCGTTGCACAGCGCGCCTGGCGAATCGCAATCACGCCTGACGCGCCGCCTATCGCCATCATCAGCCCAGAAGACCTGATTGTGCATAAACTCATCGCGCATCGCCCCGTCGATCTGCAAGATGTGCAAGGTGTTCTCAAGCGACAGGGCGAGGCGTTAGACATGGACTACATCCGTGCCACACTTGCCGCCTTCGGCGAGTATGTCTGGGAGTACGACCTGCTGGGGGCATTCGAGCAACTGCTCCGCGCCACGCACGCCGACGGTTAGCGCACGGGGTACAATACCTCTGTTATGAAAACCAGCGTTGCGTTGATGGCGTTTGTAGGTATCGCTATCGTCGCGCTGTGGCAACTGTTCTGGCGCACGAACCCGCGCCTCCCACAGGAGGGTCAACCGATGGAAGGCACAATCAACGCCCCCGACTTCCCCGAAGGCTTGCAGTGGCTCAACACCGACCGACCGCTCAGCCTGCGCGAACTGCGCGGCAAGGTTGTGCTGCTCGATTTCTGGACTTACTGCTGCATCAACTGCATGCACATCCTGCCCGACCTGAAGCGACTGGAGCGCAAGTACGCCGACTCGCTGGTGGTCATCGGCGTCCACTCCGCCAAGTTCTTCACGGAGCAGGAGACCGAGAACATCCGTCAAGCGATTCTGCGCTACGACATCGAACACCCCGTCGTGAACGACAACCAGATGGTCGTATGGCAGCAGTACGCCGTGCGGGCGTGGCCGACACTCGTGCTGATTGACCCCAGCGGCAAGATTGTTGGCTACCATTCGGGCGAGGGCATCTACGAAATCTTCGACCGCGCGATTGAGGGCGTGATTCGCACGGCGGAGGCGAAGGGTACGCTCAAGCGCGGCGCGCTGAATTTCCGACTGGAGCGCGACAAAGAGCCGCGCACCGCCCTGCGCTTTCCTGGCAAGGTGCTGGCGGACGAGCGCACGAATCGCCTATTCATCGCCGACTCGAACCACCACCGTATCTTGGTCGTCTCGCTGAAGGACAACCGCGTGGAGATGGTCATCGGCGCGGGCACGCCAGGCTTGCGTGATGGCGCGTTCGAGGCAGCGCAGTTCAACAACCCGCAAGGGATGGCGTATGACCCCGACGCCGACGCGCTCTATATCGCCGACACAGACAACCACGCGATACGCAAGGCGGATTTGCGCAAGCGCACGGTGGAGACGCTCGCGGGCACGGGCGAGCAGAGCCGCGTCTATCCCCCGCGCGCGGGCAAAGGGCGCGAGGTCGCGCTCAACTCGCCGTGGGACCTGGTGCTGCTCGGCGATACGCTCTACATCGCGATGGCAGGCTCGCACCAGCTCTGGCGGCTGAACCTGAAGACGCTGGAGGCGGAGCCGCACGCGGGCACGGGGCGCGAGGCGTGCATCGACGGCAGCCTGCGCACCTGCGCACTCGCCCAACCGTCGGGCATAACAACCGACGGCAAGAAGCTCTACTTTGCCGACAGCGAGGTCAGTTGCATTCGCGCCGCCGATGTCGACCCCAACGGCATGCTGGAGACGCTCGTCGGGGGCGACCTGTTCGAGTTCGGCGATGTGGACGGCTTCGGGCGCGAGGCGCGCCTGCAGCACCCGCTCGGTGTGGTCTATGTGGACGGCATGCTCTATGTCGCCGACACCTACAACAACAAAATCAAGCGGTTAGACCCCCGCACGCGCAAGATTGAGACCGTGTTCGGTACGGGCGCAGCGGGCGCACGCGACGGCGACGCCCCCACCTTCGACGAGCCAGGCGGCATCACCTACGCGCACGGCAAGCTCTATATCGCCGACACGAACAACCACCTGATTCGCGTCGCCGACCTGAAGACGCGCCGCGTGGAGACGCTCGTGCTGAAGGGGCTGGAGGCTGCGCCGCCGCCCGCGTTGCACCGCGAGCTGCCCACCCGTCGGCTGGAGCCTGTCGCCGTCGGCACGGACGCGCCCACACTCACGCTCACCCTACGCCTGCCGCAGGGACACAAACTGAACCCGAACGCGCAGTCGCAAGTCCGAATCACGGCGGAAGGCGCAACTGTGCAGGGCAAGACGGAACTCGTTGCGCCCGTGCAGTCGCTGGAGACCACGCTGCCCGTGCAGCTGACCGCCGACCGCGCGACGCTCACCCTGCATCTGCTGGTCTACCACTGCCGCGAGGGGCAGGAAGGGCTGTGCTACCTGCACGAGGAGCGGCTGACCCTCCCGATTCAGCGCGGCGGCGCGGGGAAGGCAATCCCCGTGAGTGTGGAGGTGAGGTAATTACCCCTCCGCAAACAGCTCACGCAGCTTGTAGCCGTCGCGGGGCAGGCGTTTGAGGTCGTCTTCGGTGTAGCGTCGCTTGCGCCGAGCCGTCTGCACAGAGGTCGCCATCGGCTTCACCCCTTCACCACTCCAATCGGGCGCAGGCGCGCCACTTTGCGGGCAATCCCTGCGTTGTGGACGACCTCCACAACATCGGCGACATCCTTGTAGGCGTAGGAGGCTTCTTCGGCAAGGGTCGCCTTGTTCTGCGCCCGCACGAGGATGCCCTGCGACTCCATCTCTTTAGCGATGTTGCGTCCCTTGGCTTCGCGTAGCGCGCCTTTGCGGCTCATCATGCGCCCTGCGCCGTGGCAGGTCGTGCCGAAACTCTCGCGCATTGCGCCCTCCGTGCCTACCAGCACGAACGAGTACCGCCCCATATCGCCTGGAATCAGCACGGGCTGCCCGATCTCGCGGTACGCTTCAGGTGTTTCGGGATGCCCTGGCGGGAAGGCGCGGGTTGCCCCCTTGCGATGCACGCACACACGCACCTTCTTGCCCTCCCATTCGTGTTCCTCGATCTTGGCGATGTTGTGCGCCACATCGTATACTTGGCGCATGCCAAGACTTTCGGGCGTGGCGTTAAAGATTTTGGCGAACGCTTGGCGCGTCCAGTGGGCAATCGCCTGACGGTTGGCAAACGCGAAGTTCGCCGCGCAGTGCATTGCACGCAAGTAAGCCTGCCCCTCCTCCGATTGGATTGGCGCACACGCCAGTTGGCGGTCGGGCAGGCTAATCCCGTACTTGCGGTGCGCCTCCTCCATGATGTCCAGGTGGTCTTGGCAGGTCTGGTGTCCGAACCCGCGCGAGCCTGTGTGAATCATGACGGTGACCTGCCCAACCTGGGTGATGCCCATCGCTTCGGCAGCTTTAGGGTCGTAGATTTCGTCCACCACTTGGATTTCGAGGAAGTGGTTGCCGCCGCCGAGCGTGCCGAGCTGGTCTTTGCCGCGCTCGATGGCTTTCTCGGTAATCACATCGGGGTCAGGCATATCGAGCCTGCCGTTCGCTTCGGTATGCGCAAGGTCGTCTTCCCAGCCGTAGCCGTGTTCGACCATCCAGTGCGCGCCTTTGAGCATGACTTGGCGCAGGTCGGCGCGGCTGGTCTTGATGAGACCCTCACCGCCGAAGCCTGCGGGCACATCGCGGAAGATTTGGTCGAGCAACTCTTTCAGGCGCGGGCGTACCTGCTTTTCAGTGAGGTCGGTGCGCAGCAGGCGGACGCCGCAGTTGGAGACCACAAACCCGTTCGCGACGAAGTTGTGGTCGGGGTGCTGAACGGTCAGGTCGTACACAAACGGCTCGGTATAGACGACGGGTTCAATCGCCACGACTGTGTCCCAGACCCTGCCGCCCCCTGCATCTACCTGCTCCGTGAACTCGGCGAAACTGGGGAAGTCTTTGGGAATACGCGGTTTGGCGCGTCGCTCGCCGTACAGGCTGCGCTCCACAAATCGCACATTGACGCCCAGTTCTGTGGCTATTTGCTCGACGGAGGCGCCGTCGCGCTTGCGGTGTGGCGCGCATGCGGCTGCCTGCACGCGCTGGTGAACCACGCCCTGCTTGAGCCGTAGGTACGCCGTCGCGAGGCAACCCAGCCGCTGTCGCTCCGCGTGATATTCGTACCCAATCTGGCTCCAGAGTCGGGTGAGGTTCTCGTCGTTGCCGAGAATCTGCAGTCGGCAGCGGACGGAGCGTGCGCCCGTGCGCGGGCTGATGGTCGTCTCCCGCTGACGGTTCAACAAGCGCGCCTGCACGCCGAAACGCGCCAACATCGCTTGAATATCCGCAAGGAACGCCCAGCCCGAGTCGGCGACTGGCTCGCGCTTGCTGACGCTCAGCACAGGCGGGTGAAAAGTCGCGGGATGGCGATTCACGGTGCAGGGCGCGCTGAGTTCCGCGCCGAACAGCGCGGCAAGGTAGAGCCGCTGCTGCCACAATGGCGCACGCATCAGCCACTCTGGGACGCGATACGGCTGGGTCGCCTTGTTGCCCAGTGGCGCGCCCAGACACGCCAGTAACGCCACAAACGCACTGCTGGAGACGGTGAATGACGACTCGCGCGCCGCAAAAGCGTAGACACGGTACGGCGTCTGAAGCATATGGCGGCGTTCGCGCGTGCGCACTGCCGACGGGACAAAGCCCAGCCGCGCGATGTCGGCGCGAATACGCTCTAAATCGTCGGGCTTGCCGTAAAAGACAGCAACGCCCTTACCCCGCCCACCAACATAGCGCATCGTGCCATCGCCTGTCAGGTAGCCCATCAGTTTAAGCAGGTAAGGCATCTGTGGCGCGTCGGCGCGTAGGGGCAGAAGGTTCCGCTGGCGCAGGTGCGCAAGTACCTGCCGAATTGCCGTCTCCGACTTGCCCTGCGCGATGAGATGAGCGCGCAGCTGTGCCTCGTCGACCAGCACTTCGTCGGAGGCTGGCTCATAGGGGACGCCCTCAAACGGGTAAATCGCCACGCGCGCCCCTGCCTGCAGATGCTTCAGTCGGCGCATGCCTTCAGGTGTCCAGAAAGGATGCTCGCTGGTGGCGACCACCTCATAGCCGCTTGCCGCGCGCAGGCGATAGACGCGGTTGCGCGGGCGTACTTGCAGCACCGCGCCCACGACGCCCGCCTCCTGCACACCGTCTTGTAGGCGGAAGCAGACTACCGCTTGCTGTAGCCACGCCTCCGCCGCCTCACCAATCGTGCGCCAGTAGCCGTGCGCCGTCAGAACCCGCGTGTCGGGGTGCAGGCAGTTGATGTCATACCCAATCCCCCCCGGCGAAATGACGCCTTCCTCCATGTCCATCGCCGCCACGCCGCCGACAGGGAAGCCGTAGCCCCAGTGGATGTCGGGCATCGCAATCGAGTAGCCCACGATGCCTGGCAGAAACGCCACATTCGCCACCTGCTCAGGCGCTTGGTCTTGCTTGATTTGCTCAATCATCGCCTTGCTGGCGAAGATGAGACCGTCCACGCGCATGCCAGGCTTGTAGCTTTTCGGAATGCGCCAGCGGTACTCGTCGATCTGCTCCAGCGGACCCTTCCACACTTGGCTCATGGCGACCTCCCCAGAAGAGTATACCTGTGAGTCGTATCGATGCATCTGTCGCCTTCACCATCAAGCGGGGTGTGAGGCGCACGGCGATGCGTCCCCTACCTCTCTCTCGCCTGCTGGCAGGAGAGGGAACAAAACGGCGAGGGGTTCTAAAAACGCCGTCCTACGGATAAATCCCGCGAATGATGGTCGCTTCGGCGACGCGCTTGACGCCGATGATGTACGCGCCCATGCGCATGTTGACCTTGTTCTGCTCGGCAGTTTGGGCAACATGCTGGTAGCTGCGCCGCATCGCTTTCTCCAGCTTTTGGTTGACTTCCTCCTCTTCCCAGAAGAAGGACTGGAGGTCCTGCACCCATTCGAAGTAGGAGACGACGACGCCCCCTGCGTTCGCCAGGATGTCGGGCACGACCAGCACGCCCTTATCGTCTAGGATTTCGTCGGCATCGGGGGTCACGGGACCGTTGGCGGCTTCCACGATGACGCGCGCTTTGATGCGATCGGCGTTGTGTGCTGTGATGACGCCGTGTAGTGCGGCGGGCACCAGCACATCGCAGGGCAGTTCCAGTAGTTCTTCGTTGGTAATGAGTTCGGCGTCGCGGTAGGCTTGGAGGCAGCCGTCGCGTCCTGCGCAGTGTAACAAGGCGGGGATATTTAGCCCATTCGGGTTGTAGATGCCACCGCGCACATCGGAGACGGCGACCACCTTCGCGCCCGCTTGATGCATCAGCTTTGCGGTGGAGGAGCCAACATTTCCGAAGCCTTGGATAACGACCGTCGCACCGTCCAGTTGACGCCCAAGTTGCCGGAGCGCCTCATGCGCCACCACCATTACGCCGCGTCCTGTCGCTTCCAGCCGCCCCTCCGAACCGCCAATCGGGATGGGCTTGCCCGTCACTACCGCAGGCACGGTGTAGCCCTTGTGCATCGAGTAGGTGTCCATAATCCACGCCATCACCTGCGGGTTCGTGCCCACATCGGGCGCGGGAATGTCCGATTCGGGACCAATCAGCATCGAAATCTCGGTGATGTAGCGGCGGGTGAGGTTCTCCAGTTCATGCACCGAGAGCCGCTTGGGGTCGCACACCACCCCGCCCTTCGCGCCGCTGTAGGGGATGTTCACCACAGCGCACTTCCAGGTCATCCACATCGCCAGCGCGCGCACCTCGTCTAAGGTGACTTCGGGATGGTAGCGGATGCCGCCCTTCGCGGGACCGCGCGCGGGGTTGTGGTGGACGCGGTAGCCCGTGAAGACGCGAATCGAGCCGTCGTCCATCTTCACGGGGAAGTTCACGATGAGTTCCCGACGGGGATGCTTGAGAACCTCCAGCAGGCTCCGATCGAGATTCAGGTAATGCGCCGCCGCTTCCAGTTGGCGTATCGCAATCGCATACGCGCTACGCTCTTCGGTGTGTCGTTCGCGTTCAATAGTCGTCTGCGCCATTGCAGTTGTGCCTCCTCAGTTCGATACCGCCCATCCGTGCTAATTGTTCCATAACAGCGTATCGTCTTCGCGTGCGGGCGGTAGGACGCGCCGCGCAAGCCAATAGACGGGTATCGCCAACCCCATATTATACACCATGCTTCCCAGGCTCGCCTGCCCGAACGCGCGGGGGTCAACCATCGGCGCGGCGAGGTAGAGCATGCCCTGCGCGAGCAGGTGCAGCAGCGCAACGGCGGGCAGGATGCTCAGCGGGTGGCGCGGCGAAAGCAGAGTCGGCAGGTAGGCGACGGCAGTCGCCGCCAGCACACGGCTGACGATTAGGCTCCCGACCGTCTGCTCCAGCATGCTGGCGTGCAGTAGCCCCGTGAAAAAGCCCGCCCACGCCGCGAGGGTGGGGTTGGTGTAGAGCGCGATGCAAGCCAGCACCAGCAGCGGGAAATCGGGCGTCGCGCCGCCTATCGCCATACGGTGCGCCCACACGCCCTGCGCCACCGCCGCCACAACTACAGGCAGCAGCCAGCGAAGCGTATCACGCCAGCCGCCTGAGAGAACCAGCCGCGTGAGCCAGTGCGGCTGCGCGCGCTCGAAATCATAGTGCGCTTTGCGAATCAGTCGCCTGCCTCCCAGCGGTAGTATACTCGAACCCAACACTCAAGGGCACAACATGCCCACACGCGAGGCAAACCTGCTGGGCAAATTTGCGTTCTCGCGCGCACCCTACCGCACCCGACGCAACCCGCGCCCCACCAAGCGCACCTTCCCACCACCCCAACGCGAACGCAACTCACCACCCCCCACATACCAACGCGCCGCACCCAACAACACCTTCACATAACCGTCCAACTCCTTCTCCTCTCCACGATGACGCACCGACACATCCTCCAACGCCCGACCAACCACCCAATCCCCCAAACCCTCCCACCATCCGTACAACTCCCCAAACTCACTCACTGGCACACCCTCCCACCCCAACGGCAACCACCACTCCGCACGCACCAACACATCCCCCGAACGCCACCCCACATCCAACCGACCATACCACCCCTGACTGGTCGCGTCCAACGCCCCCAACTCCAGCCACTCCCCCATCCCACCGCTTGACAGCTCCCCTTCAGGCGCCACCAAGCGAAACCGCTCCTGCCACTCGGGACGCGATAGGTACACGCTCAGCTTCAGCGTCGCCTCCGCGTCGGCTGGGCTTAGCTCCCACGGCACCTTGCGGGTGTCGTCGGGGGTGCGCAGGTGGGCAATCTGCGTAGCGATACGGTCGCCCCCTGTGTGCCAGCGTTGCCACACCAGCATTCCATACGCGCCCTCTGCCAGTGCCTGCTGCAGCCACTGCTGCTGTTCATCGGGGCTGGCGAAAAAGAGCAGTCCCAGCGGCACGGTCTCTTTCTCGGCGGCTTCGGCGTCGGTTTCCAGTTGATAGAAGTCAATCCCTATGATGCCCGCGTTGCGGATGTAGTTGACCAACTCGTCGCGAAACACGAGGCGGTTGTGCACGGGGTCGGGGGCGATGAACAGGCGGGCGTTTGGGGGGATACGGTCGTGGAAGAGGCGCACTTGGAAGGAGTACTTGAGGCGTTGGTGGTCTATGCAGTCGTGGGCTTGCAAGCAGTGGGGCAGGTAGTAGGTGCCGCGGGGTTGTTGGGTGGTTTTGCCGACGAGGTGGACGGGCAGGAACTCCACTTCGGTGGGGCTTAGGGTGGTCTCCAGCAGGGCTTTGAAGCGGGGGGAGATGACGGGATAGAGGAGGAGGGTGTAGGTGTCGGTGTTTGGGGGGATGTCTTCGTCTTCGTCGTCGTAGAGCGCGACGGCGTTATCTGTCCACTCGTCAAGAGCGAATGGGCGGGGGTCAAACAGGCGCCTCTCGAGCTTGAATTCGTCCTCGAAGGGTACGCCTTCCACGCTATCGACAGTCCCTGTATCATCAGTGATTGTGTAAGTATAGTATCGCATCATCTGTTCACTCCCGTAGGTTATGATACCCTACATTCGTAGCATATCGGGTTTCTTCTTGATTTTCCAACCGAGGCATTTGAGCAACTGCTTCAGTTTCTTTTCGCACAGCTTATGGTCGTGCTTGTACTTTTCTACGACTCTTTTCACCTGTTCGTATATGTATGCATGATACCCGTCCGAATGCGGCGCTCGGATGCGATGCTCGTACTCATCCATCTCAACCAAGTTGGCAGGGTCGTTCAGAAGGTATCTGGCGTTGCACTTATCTAATAAATCTTCAAACTGCTTACTCCACTGTTTCCCTCTTTTGTAGTTCTTGTTAGTCATTATATGGTGCTTGACAGTTTTTCGGGTCGCATTCTTCGCTGCGCCTTTGGTGGCGGTTGCTCCCGTGCCTCGTGCGATAGCACTCTTGGTCGACCCCGCTGAGACTTGCTTTGCCCCGTTGCGCAACGTCGACTTCAAGCCGCCCTTTGCTATGCCTTTGACAATCGTGCCCGTCCCAAAGGTGGTGCAGTCCAATATCAAGCCGCCAACACCGATACCAATCATCACCCAGTTGCCTTCGCGGATACCCTGTATCAGGTCGCGTCCGCTGCCGACGAAGGGGATGAAGTCCACAGGGTCTACCACCCAACTTTCGCCGTCGGGGTCTAAGAGATTGATGGGGTCGTTGCCGCAGAAGCGGTAGAGGTTGGGGTCGCCTGAGTCTGCGTCGGATGGGTCGCGCTGCAGCCAGCGGGCGGTGCGGGGGTCGTAGGCGCGCGCACCCACATGATACAAGCCCACCTCAGAGCGCCATCCATCACCATACCCAGACGCCCTGTCCCAAGCAAAAGGCATCCACTCGTACCCATACGCCCCGTTCCAAGTAAACGGCTGGCGCGTGGTGCCGTTGTGAACAACATTCCCCCACGCATCGTAATCATAACGGTCGGTAATCTGACCCGTCTCGGCGTCAATCAGCGCGCGCACATGCCCCAGCGCGTCGCACACATACAACTGCACCCGACCGCCTGCAATCCGCGCCACAGGTCCCAACGAACCCCACACATACTCGGCGCGCACTTGCCCATAGGCGTCCAGCTCGGCGACCAGCATATCGCCGTCATAAAGCAGGTAAATCCAGTCCCAATCGCGGTTGGAAGTGCGGTATGCCACGCGCCGACCCAAAGCGTCATACCGCGCTTCGTAGACCAACTGCCCGTTGCGCCTGACCCACACAAGGTTCCCAAAACCGTCGTAGCCGTACTCGCGGTTGCCGTCGGGCGCGTTCCGTTCGCCGATGCGCTCGCCGTTGAGGTTGTAGCTAAATGTCCAGTCGCCGAGGCTACGCAGTTGGTTAAACTGGTATTGCGCGGTGAGGTTGGGCGCAGCGGGCACGCCACGCGTCATATTGCCGCCGCTGTCGTAGTGGAAAGTGCGCGGCTGCTGGGTACCGAGCCGCTCGTACTGCAGGCTGCCGTCGGGGTAATAGTCCCACTCCAGCTGACGCTGAGTTGAGGAGCCGTTTGGCTCGGTGTGCTGCTCGAACGCGGTGCGAAGCGTGCCGTCTGCGTAGTAGCTGTAGGCGTAGTTCGCAACTGTGCGACCGTCTAAGAGCACCGACTGCGTCCAAACGCTTCCGATGCTCCAGTAGTCGGCGTACTGCAGAGAGGTCGTGAGCGTGCGTTGCTGCGCGCCGACCTGTACCCGAACCTGCTGCTGCGTGAGGCGTCCTGCGCCGTCGTAGGCATAGTCGACCATCAGCCCGATTTGCGAGCCTCCCAGCGCATAGCTCTGCGTGGCAAGTCGCCCTGCATCGTCGTAGGTGAATAGCTGACTGCTAAGTGGAGGGTAGTAGCTTGGCAGATCGCCTCGTCGCAAGGCAAAGCTGCGCAGGTCGCCGTTGAGATAGTAGCTGTAATCAAAGGTGTAAGTTTTGTTGGCTATGGTCGTATCGGTGCGCTCCAGCCAGCCTGTGCGGTCGCCGTCAGTGGTGTCGTAAGTGTAGTTGACCGTGCTAATCTCGCTTTGCGCTACGGTCAGGCGTCCTGCGGGGTCGTAGCTATAGGTATACAGCGTGCGCGTACGAGAGTCGCTAACCCCCTTGTAGCGCACTTCGCGCAGCCAGCCGTTGAGCGTGTAGTCAAAGAACAGCTGCTGCCCATCTTGGCGCTTCCAAGAGCTGACCTGTCCACAACAGTCGGAGTAGCGAAACTCTTCGGGGGTCGGGTCGCCTGTGTGGCGGATGGTCTGGAGCGCATCGCGATAGGTATAGGTGTATTCTACGCCGACGCCATTCCCGCCTATAACGCTGGTCAATCGTCCGTGCCAGTCGTAGCCTAACGCAGCATACCGCCTTCCGTTAATCTTGATTTCGCTCAGAAGACCCCGATGGAACGGGTCATACTCAAACTGCACTTTTCGCTCGCGAGCGTCGGTAAAACCTACGAGCAAGTGCCCCAGCCAGTGGTACCGCACGCTGCCGTTCTGATACCGTCGCCTGCGTTCGTCGTAGCCCCACCGCACCTCGCGAACGCGCCCCACAGGGTCGTACTCAATCTCCTGCCACACAGGACGGTTCGTGTCCCAGCCAAACTCGCCCCGATAGGGATACACCTCGCTGCGTGTGGGGCGTCCAAAGGCGTCCCAAGCCGTAATCCGACTGAACCGCCCGGTCGGGTCGGTGATCTGCGTCAACTGGTACGGATGGGGATGGCTCAGCGAGGTGTACCCAAACCGCCACCAGTCGCGTTCAGGCTCCCGAAAGCCAAGCAGTAGCCCGTTGGGCGCGCTGCGCTGAGGGTCGGCAGTAAAGGTATAGGCGAATCGCCAGCGTCGCTCGGAGTTGCTTCCCAACTGCACGCTGGAAGGAACAGTCGGGGGGTTCTGCCGAACCACCTGCCACGGGGGTATCGTGTATTCCTCTCCGTATCGGAGCGACACCTCCACGCCTGTAGGGTCAACGGCGCGCGTGAGTACGGTCTCCTGTTCCGTTCTGCCATCGCGCCACGAGATTCCTGTAGAGAGCTGCCGATACTCCCACTGGTAGCGGTTGCCTTGACGGTCTACATACCCCGTGAGCGCAAGTGGGTCAGCTGGATAGTTATATTCGTACTGCTCTTGCCAGAGCGATGAGCGATCGTTGCGTCCCTCAAAGAACTCGCGTAGCACGGGTTGCCCGTTAGTGGGACTGAGGAAGACGCGCTCCAACGAGACCCCGCTCCCATCAAAGCGCGGGCGTTCCACCTCTACGATGTTGAACTTTTTGTCGCCGTCGCTATCAACATGGCGTAGGAGCGTGTAGTCTTGGTTGAGGCTCTCGCGATAGATCTTCGTCTCTACGCCGAAGGGTGAAGCAGGGCGGTACTCCAGCTTGGTCTTAGAAACAGTGCCCCAGAGTTGTTCGCGCAGTCGTCCGTACAGGTTAGCGGGCACTTCGCCGTACATCGCAGCATAAAGGTCGCGCTCGTTGCGTCCGTTTGTATAGCCATTACTGTCGTCGCCAAATAGCCAAGCCTTCTTCGCTTGAGATACGAAAACGCCCCCGCTGCCCAGATAACCCGCCTCCAAAGTGATGCGTGTGGTGGCAGGCGGGAGCTTTTGCACGCTCCACTGATAGGCGATGTGTCCTTGCGGGTCGCTTGGGTCGCCCCAATAAATCACCTCTCCGCCTCCGCGAGGAGCACCACCTGACAACACCCCAGGCGTCTTGCCCAGCGGTTGCCACTGGGGCGGATTGGTGTTGGCAGAGTAGTAGACATACCCTGTCTCTGGGTCAAAAGCCAAGTAGACCGAGTTCGGCGACTTCCACACCACCCATCTACTGTTGTTCGGGTCTCGCGCTGTGTGCCAATAGTTGCCCTGTGGGTCGCGGATTGACAACACACGCGCTTTGGGCGCAGACCCCCACGGCTGAGGCGGTGGCAGACGATCCGGTCCTGTGAAATAGTAGACCCACGCGCCTTTCTGGTTCAGTGCGCCCGGCGGACCCCCCACAACTGCAAAAGTATCGCCCAACCGAATCAGCTCAGCGTATACCCCAAAAGCTGGCTTGATCTGCCCGTTCTCCACGCGAAACCGTAATGCAGTGCCGTCGGCGTCGTAGACGATGTACTCGGTCGTTTGGCTCGCTTGGGTGCTATAACTTTCTATCGGCGTTCCTGCGCCCCCGTTCACCCGCACCACCGAAAGGCTAATCTTATGCCAACTGTAGAGCGTGTTGAGATAGGTTCCGCCAGGTGTGGGCGAGGTGACATGCGTGTGCCCGCCAAAAGTGGGGAAGCTGGTCGCAGGGAAGGGAATGCTAAAGCCCGTCTGTCCTGTCGCTGCCAGCAGTTCCACACCTGCAGCGGTACACACGGCGCCTGCACCATCCACCAGTGAAGTCCCTGACCCCAAGTAAATCGCTTGGCTCTGGGTAGGCGGGTCAAACGGCTCCCACGGTATCGGCGTGAATATGGGCGGCCACGGATAGCGACACGGCGGCAGCGGGTTCCACGGCTGCCAGCCAGGAACCCCCACGCGTAGGGTAGAAACCCCGTCCATTCCCGCAAGCGCGTCGGGACTGAAGGCGGGGATCCAAGTGTTCCAGTCAGGCACCCAGATGGGAGTAAAGGGCGAAGGCACAGGCTCCCACATCGGGATGCACGGGTAGCTACGCTGCTGGGTCTGCTGGACGCTTTCGGGCGCGGGGTCTGTCTCTTCGCGGGCGTTGACGGGTGGACTGAGGGTGAGGAGAGATAACGCACAGACAGAAAGCGTCAGTAGATACTTATACCCCCCCTGCTAAAACTTGAGCAGGGCTTGGGGGTTGCCGCGTTGGTATGCGTTGGTAGCCGTCTCATCGCCATCATCGCGGTCGCCCTCCGTAAGATTACGGTGGAATTATACACCACTTTTCGCCGTTTGTCAAGGGGGGCGGGGGCGAATTTGCGGGGGATTTGCCCACTTTTCGGAGGTCAAGGCGCGGAGTATGGGTAGTCCCTCGCCTCTACGCCTGTTCTAAGCCGCCTCCGAAGCGACCTCAAACAGCCGTATCTCGCGCACGGTCTTCTCGATGAGGTCGGTCTCCAGCACGAGGCAGCGTGCGCCGTAATACTCGGCGGGCTGCAGTTCCACCTGCTGATCGCCGATGTTCGCCCAGCCGCTCAGCGGGGTGAACAGCAGCAGCCCGAAGCGGTAGAGGGTGGTCATCGAGAGGAGCCCCATCTCCAACTGCCCTTGTAGCCCGCTGAGTTTGTAGCGGAGGTTCTGCCGAGCGGTGAGCCAGCGGGCAATCTCCTGCGCCGTGCGCCACTCCGCGCCTAAGTAGCGGGCGCGTCCCAACAGGCGCATCAGCGCGTCCGCGTGCGGCTGCCACTCCAGCACCGACGGGCGCACCGTGATGTGGTACACGCCGTGCGCTTGCACCGCCTTCTCCAGCAGCAGGTTCGCTTGCGCCGCGCTGACCCACTCGATGGCGCGGTAGGCGGTCAACGGCACGGTGAACAGTTTGTACGGTTCTGCGGGACGATGCGGGTTCAGCGGGCGGAACGGGTGCGCCGTGCCGAAGGGGAAACCGCTTGCCTGTGGGTGGTAGCCCCCGCGACTGAGGTCGCTGAGAATCTGCGCGCTGTCGGCGTAGTGGTACAGGTCGGTGCACCCGCGCCACGCGAGGTCGGCGACCTGCAGCGCAGTGATTGCCCGTACGCCTGTGAACCGCCGTAGGTTGTCTACCTGCCCCTGCATCGTGCTGGCGCGGCAGAAGTGTTCTTCGTCGGGCACGAAGCGCACGCCGATTTCGTGGTCGCGCTTGACAAGCTCGCGGTAGAAGTTCGGGTGGTGGATGGCTTCGCTGAGGCACCACACGGCGCGCACCCCCGTGAGCGTCAGCAGGTGGTTCAGCGGCGTCTCGTGCTGGGCGCAGTCGGTTTCGGAGGTGATGCTCAGCACGCTCACGGCGGGCGCGAGGTTCGGGTAGTACCACAGCATCGGCACAACCTCGCCGCGCTGCTGCCCCGCCCACAGAACGGCGCGGATGAGGCTCTCCGCCCACAGGTCGGCGACGGGTTTCGCGAAGCAGAGTGCGCCGTCGTCGCACGGGGCGCGATCCAGATGCCAGTCCAGCCGTGTGGCGTCTTCGCTGCGGGGGCGCGGGTCATCATCGGGCGGGGCGTCGGGGGGCAACATCAGCGGCTCGGCGACGGGGCGTCCCATCTGGATCCGCGCGAGCGTCTCGCCCACATGCACGGCATAGAATACGGCGTGTCCCGCGCCGAGTGCGCGATGTGTAATCGCAGGCAGTCCCATGTCGCGCCCGTGTGGGTCTAACCAACGCGCCCAGACCTCCGTGCCCTCGCTGACGGCGACCGCCGTGCCCCCGAAGGCGTGCAGCGTCTCCCATGCGCACAGGAACGCTGGGCTTTCGCGCTCGGCGTAGGCGTAGCCCTCGCCGAGTTGCTTGAACGCGCCGCTGGGGTGCGTCTGCACCTGTACGCCGAGCAAGTCGCCTGCATCGCACGGGCTGCCAATCGCAATCCACACGCCGCCGCCCTCCACAAACTGGTGCAGCGCAAGGCGCACCTCGTCGCCGAAGGTTCCGTGCCCAACAGTAATCAGCACGCTCAGGTGGGGCAACCGCGCAGGCAACTCCGCAGGCAGCAGCCAGTCAATCAGAAAGCCTGCATGCGCCAGTCGGTAGCACGCGAAATAGTCATAGGCACGCGCGTTCAGCGGCACGACACCGCCGCTGATGCGCCCCGTCGCCGTCATGGGGCAGACGCCAATCCGCGCCCACTTCCAAACCGCATTCATGGCACGGTGCTATTATCGGCTAAGTTGCAGGTAATCTTCAAGCGGAGGCGATTCCGATGGCGACGGTTGTGGGGAAACGCAGGCGGTGCACACGCGAGCTCACCGAAGCGGAGTTTGTGCGCCTGCCCGACGACGGACGCAAGTACGAACTGGTGGACGGGGAGGCGAAGGAAGCGCCTACAAGTCTAAAGCACGGTGTGATCGGCATGCGCTTGGCGTTCTCGCTGATGCCCCATCTATCGGACAAGGCGTATTTCACGGGAGCGCAAGCAGGCTACCGTACGGCGTCGGGCAACATTCGCGTGCCCGATGTCGGCGTTATTCTCAAGCAGAGCTTACCCGACGGTAAACCGCCCGACGGCTTCGGCGACCGCGCGCCCGACCTCGCTATCGAGATTGTGTCGCCCACCGAGGACATGCCCGACCTCCTGCGCAAGGTCAGCGAGTATTTCGAGTCGGGCGCGCAGGAGGTGTGGCTGCTGTTCCCCGAAACGCAGCGCGTGGTGCGCTACACTGCGCCATTCGAGGCGACCATCCTGCACGCCGCCGACGAACTTAGCACGCCGCTCGCGCCTGATTTCCGAGTCCGTGTGCGAGACTTGTTCGCGGTGGAATAGTCAAATGACCCTCTAATGACGCATTGTAGGGTATAATCCGCAGCGACTGAAGCAAGCGTCCTGGACGCCTTGCACAATACACGACGGGAGATAACGACCATATGTGGGCGATTAGGTCTGAGTGGGCTTCCGTTGCTGTTCGTCGAAGGTCGGGCATATGTCAACTGGTGGCGTTGCTGGCTCCTGCTGGGGCAGGTTTGGCTAATCGCACTGCCGTTGTTGGGGCAAGGGCGTCCTGACATTGTGTGGATGCGTGGTGGGCATGCCAGCCCCGTTGCAAGTATTGCTATTTCTCCTGATGGAGATCTGGTCGCGTCGGCGGGGGGGCAAACGGTTAAGCTGTGGCGTATTTCGGAGAGTTTGCTGGTGCAGAGTTTTGCAGGAGGTTGGGGCGTCTCTTACCACACTGTTGCCTTTTCGCCCGACGGCAATTTGATCGCAGCAGGAGACTCCTACGGCACTATCAAGCTGTGGCGTGTGTCGGAGGGTACAGAAGTACGCACCCTAAGGTGGCACGCTGGCTCAGTCACCAGTGTCGCCTTTTCTCCTGATGGCAGATTGATTGCTTCGGGAAGCGGCGATGGTACCGTCAAAGTGTGGCGGGTTTCTGACGGCTTAGAGGTACGCACCATTGATGGACACAGAGGCCCTGTAACCAGCGTTGCCTTCTCTCCTGATGGCAGATTGATTGCTTCTGGAACAGGAGATTATGACTGGAGCATCAGGTTATGGCGAGTGGCGGATGGCGCGTTAATGAGCACGCTCAGGGGGCATTCAGGTCAGAATCTTCGAGTTGCCTTTTCGCCTGATGGGAGCTTGCTGGCGTCAGTCAGTGGCTATCCAGATTACACCATCAAGTTGTGGCGCGTGGCGGACGGCTCGGTCGTGCACACCCTGAACGACTCGAATTTTGTGGGCAGCGTTGCTTTTTCTCCCGACGGCAGCTTGATTGCCACAGGCAATTGGAGTGGCGATATCAAACTATGGCGTGTGTCTGACGGAGAAATTGTACGCACCTTCCCAAGACACGCAGAGCGTGTTGAAAGCGTGCTATTTTCGCCGGATGGTACTCTGCTATTGTCCTCAGGCGTGAGTGGATCGATTAGGTTGTGGCGCGTGTCTGACGGGTCAGCAGTGCGTACCCTCACAGGGCACACTGGCTCAGTCAATAGCGTTGCATATTCTCCGAATGCTCACTTGATTGCGTCAGGCGGCAGCGAGGGCGCTATCAAACTATGGCGCGTATCCGACGGCTTGGAGATACGCACCCTTGCAGTAGACGCAGAGATTGTCTTAAGTGTTGCTTTTTCCCCGAATGCTGACATGCTTGCTGGTGGATACGCGGGTGGAGCGATCAAGCTGTGGCGCGTTTCGGATGGCTCAGAGTTACGCACCTTTATAGGACACACAGGTCCCATCAGCAGTATCGCCTTTTCACCTGATGGTAACCTGATTGCATCTGCGAGTTGGGATCATACCGTCAAGGTGTGGCGTGTGGCGGACGGTTCAGAGGTGCGCACGCTTGCGGGATTTACTGGACCTGTTAGCTGTGTTGCCTTCTCTCCTGACGGGCGTTGGATTGCAGCAGGAAGCGGGAGTCCAGATTCGGTCATCAAGTTGTGGCGTGTCTCAGATGGTTCAGAGGTGCGCACCCTTGCCAACTCAGGTTGGGTCGACAGTATCGCGTTTTCCCCTGACGGCAGCCTGTTGGCATCAGGAGGTGGGGATGCGGTAATCAGGTTGTGGCGCGTATCGGATGGAATGCTGGCGCGTGCGCTCACAGGGCACTCCGATAGGGTTACCAGCGTGTCGTTTTCGCCGAATGGGAGGCTGCTGGTATCAGCAGGCGCTGATTTTGACCGCACAGTGCGATTGTGGTATGTGGCTGACGGTACCCTGCTACAGACTTACGACCGAGAAACTGGCACTGGAGTATCTTCCCTCCAGGTTTCACCAGGTGGTCGGCTTATTGCTTATGGACGCTATGATGCAACTATTGTGGTGGCGCGGAATCCTTTCTGGCGTGTTGGTGATGTGAACGGTAGCGGCTGCGTGGACGACGCCGATCTCTTGGCAGTGCTGTTTGCGTTCGGTTGTAGCGACGGGTGCGGTGTCGAGGATCTCAACGGCGACGGCGCTGTAGATGACGCCGATCTCCTGATGGTGCTGTTTAATTTCGGTAGTGGGTGTGCAGGTTAACATCTACCTTCTTACCCTGCTCACGCCTCGACCTCGTGCCTGCCCGCGCCGTACTCCTTGCCCCCAAGGACTGCCGTGTAGCCGTCGGGGATAATTATGAACCCGCGCACGCCGCCCGCGTCGGTCGCCTCGAACGCGAAGTGCAAAACGCCGTCGGGCAGCGGCAGCCGCCCGTGCGCCCAACGCAGGTCGCCCAGAAACGGGCGAAGCTCGAACCGTCGCCAGCCCGCCTCCAACGGCCTCGCGCCCAGCACCGTTATCGGCAGGAAGTAGGCGGGCGCCGCGCTCCACGCATGGCAGTGGCTGCGCGTGAAAAACTCCGTGCGGTGCGCCTGCAACGGCGTCGGCACGCGCTCACCCTTGAACTGCTCCCAGCAAGTCACCGCGCCCATCGCCAGCATGAAGCCCCAGTCCTCGCGGATGCGGGCAAGGATTTCGGCGCGGCGGTCAAGCCCCAGCAGCGTCTCCAGCAGGAAGGCGGTCATAAACGGGCTGCCGATGCGCACGAACCCTTCGGGCGGCGCGGCGAGGTAGCCCTCCAGAATCGCGCGCCTTTCGGGCGTGGGCACATCGCACAGCAGGGCGACCACCTGCGTCTGGATGCTGAAGGTCGGGCTGTGCGACCCGTCGGGCTTGAGGCAGTCGGTGTAGGCGCGGCGGGCGTCGCTCCACAGACGCTGGTTGATGGCGTCGCGCAGGTCGCGCGCCCACTGCCGCCAAGTCTGCGCCAGCACCGCCTCGCCCATCACATCCGCCAGTTTCGCCGTGTCGTCCCAGACGCGCACCAGCCACATGTTCTGATGGCTCACGACGCCCTCGCCTGGGGTGTCCATCGGCGCCCAGTCCAGCATGTTCCACGCGCGAATCTCCAGCAGCCCGTCCGAGTTCAGGTATCGCTCGTGCAGCGTCTGGTTCTGCTGCGCGACATACGGGAACACCTCGCGCACAAAGTCCGTGTCGCCTGTGAACAGGTAATGCTCATAGCAGGCGATTGCCCACAGCAGCGACCACGCCGTCAGGATGTTCTCCCACGCGCTGGGCACTTGGCTTTCGACCAGCGGCGACTGCCGCAGCGACTGCCCCGCCAGCAGCAGGCAGCGGCGCGCCAGCGCGTAGTCCCCAAAGCCCGCGTAGGCGAACAGCGCCTCGTTGCGCGAATCGCCCACCCAGAAGGTCTGCTCGTAGGTCGGGCAGTCGATGAAGGTGTCCTCGCTGCACAGGCGCACCGTCTCGCGCGACATCTCGTAGATTTGGTTCAGCAGCGGGTCGGAACAGGCGAACGCGCCCCGCGCCTCGTAGGGATACACGCTGTGGAGGCAGCTCACCGTGCGCAGCCGCACAGGCTCCGTCGCGCCGTCGGGGAAGCGTATCGTCAGCGTCGCGTACCGAAAGCCGCGCTTGACAACGCTCACAAACCGTTGCCAGCCCCGCCGCGTGATGTACCGAAAGGTGTTGTTCAGCCCCCAAGTCCACTGCACGCGCTCGCGCTGCACAGGGTCAACATACTCGAAGCCGTTGAAGTCGATGGCGACGCCCGCTGGGGCTTCCAGTTCCAGTTCCACATAGCCGAACACCTCGCGTCCCCAGTCGATGCGCAGTTCCACATCGCCTGTCTTGGGCGGGTAGATGACCGTTGCGTCGTCGACGGCGTTGATGCAGGCGTAGGTATGCTCCACGCGCGGCGGTTCGCCCGTTGGCTGGGCGCGGGTCGTCAGCGCGAAGACAGATGCGCGGGCGGTGTGCATCGGGTCGAAGGCGTGCGCTTTGGGGTGGTGGCGGATCTCGCTGACGGTGCGCGCCTGCAGCACGCTCTGGCGGCTCGCCTCGTCGCCGTCAAAGGGTCCCAGCACCACCCACGGGTAGTCGGCGCGCTCCATCAACGGGTTCACGAACCGCACGGGCGCATCGCCCGCCGCCTCCACCACGAAGTAGCGGAACCAATCGTGATACCAGCGCGAGACATCGATCGTCAGTAGGTGCGACCCCGCCTGCAGGCGCAGGGTGTGCATGCCGCCGTCGTAAGGGACGGGTTCACCGTTCAGGCGCACATCCGCTTCGCGCAGCCCGTGATGCACATCGCCGATTCGCAGCGTGCAGGGCGCGTCGGCGCGGATTTCGGTCGCCACGACGCCCGACAGCACGCGCGGGTTCGCGCTCAGGTCGTCGGGCGCGAGGTACGGCTTGAGGTCGAACGCCCACGCTGCCAGCGGCGGCTTGACCACGCGGGCGCGCTCCACCACTTTCGGCGCGACAGGCTCCAGCGTCAGCAACGGGATGGGGCGCGGGTGCAACTCGCCCCACGGCGCGCAGCCCGCCTCGCCAATCTCCACCGCCTCGTTCCACTCGTAGTCGTCGTAGCGGGGCAGCGTCCAGTCGCCCATCGCGCGGCGGGCGTCGTACAGTTCGTCGAACCCCAGCTGGCACGACATTCGCGCCGTCGCTCGCTCGAAGGCAGGGTGCGGCACATTCAGCCAGCTCGCGTCCGACGCGGCGACCACCTTGCCGTCGCACTCCACCTGCGCAATCAGCCCGCCGCGCCCCCTGCCGCGCACGAAGTCGTTCTGGAAAGTGCCGATGCCCAAGTGATGCACCAGCACGGCGACGGCGTTCAACCCCTCGTGCGCGTACTGCGTCACATCGTGCAGGTCGTAGAACCAGTGTCCGTAGAAGCTGCGGATGGGACCGTGCCCAATCAGCCGTCCGTTGAACCACAGGGTGTAGCGGGTGTCCGCGCTCAGGGCGACCGTGACCTTGCTGAAGCCGCGGCTGAGTTGGAACTCCTTGCGCACGCACCAATAGAAGTTGCGCGGGGCAGCCTCGCCCGGCGACCAAATCCAACGCGCTCGCCAATTCATACGCGCGCGATTCGGGGCGCGTTGGGGGATTCCTGCTGATTGCTCACTGTCTTTATCCGCCCACGCTCACTGTCTCTTCGGGGCTAAGCGTGCCCTCGTCGCGCTCGCGCGTGCCCCGATACGCCACCCGAAA
>Ga0079992_130949_pt1 | contig 54221 bp, 48 predicted proteins | sample FaiFalFF_MnMetaG_3_FD_69197 | JGI IMG/M metagenome (GOLD analysis project Ga0079992, IMG submission 69197) | Freshwater microbial communities from Yellowstone National Park, Wyoming, USA - Fairy Falls B (FF_Mn_B) MetaG (SPADES assembly) (version 2) | ecosystem: Environmental > Aquatic >...
ATGAATATGAACTCTTGTATCCTTTGTATTATTAACTCTAGCATCTTGCTAGCAGTTATAAACTCATAGCCTTGCTGGAATATTATCTGATATGTATTCACATTATATAAATAAAGAAATAATAAAATAGATTTGGTTTTATAGTTATCCTTAATTAATTATTGTTAACCTTCCTCTTCCTTCTATACACTGCTAATACTGCAAGCGACGATCCTATAACAGATAATGCTCCTATTATGCTCTCTGGTACTACACCAAATCTAGTCTGTATAGTTAATACTACTGTAGATGTATTACCATCGTTAGTAGTGAAATCAGTTACTATATGCCATTCACCAGCTTCATTTACTGCTATTGCTGGACTTATCCATACAAATGGATCATCTATAGTATTAGGATACCAATTCTCTTCTAGTAGTATATCTTCATTATTTGTTGGTGATATTGCCTTTACATGTAAGTCATTTATGTTTATTGGAGAGCCTAGACTTGCATACAATACTATAACCTTTATACTCTCATTAATGTTCAATGGAGGATCATGTGGCATTATAACCCCTAATCCATATATACTGCCATGCTTTAACTGTAACTTTATTATACCTTGTGATGGTATCTGTGATGTATCTATCTTACTAATTATAGCATTTATCTGCTCATCGCTTAATCCTTCATTGGTTAATATGTTAGATAATTTATTAATGAACTCTTCAGTATTGTTAAATTCAAGTGTTTCTTCTATTATTCCTACTACTTGGAATGGTACATTCAACTCTTTAACTACTATTATGCCATTGCTGAACTCTGCTACTACTTTCCATGTACCTACTTGGTTAGGAGTAAAGGTATCACTTGCCTCTCCACTTACTATATTAACTGTATTAGTCCTTACTTCATTATTGCTAGGGTCTATCCATCTGAATGTAACATTAGTAATATCATTATTATTCTTAGTCTTTGTTTTAGCAGTAACACTCTTGCCTAGGTCTATTATTCCATCTGATTCATTCATATCTTCATATAATATTAACGAGTGTCTAGGAGAGAATACCTTTACTATATGGTTAGTGTCATAGAAATCTGTAGCTATTATCCTATTATTCCTAATATCATAGGCTATGCCATAGTTTCCATAAAAATCAATATTACCACTATAGAATGTAGATAGAATGTCACCTCTATTATTAAACAGATATGCTATAGCGCCATCTGTAGCTATTATTCTATCATTATTAGGATCGTATGTCACATTTAATGGTGATCCTTCACTTATGTTAATAATGAATAGAAAGTTACCGTTACTATCAAATACTTGTATTCTATGATTCCAATAATCAGCAACTATTATCCTATTATTGTTAGGATCATATGTTACGCCAATTGGATGATTAAACTCTCCATTGCCTGCACCTACAGAACCGAACTTTCTAAGAAAGTTACCGTTACTATCAAATACTTGGATTCTATTATTATAAGTATCTGCAACTATTATTCTATTATTGTTAGGATCATATGCTACACCGTGAGGACGATTAAACTGCCCATCATCAGAGCCAGAACCTCCAAACTTAAATAATAAATTACCGTTACTATCGAATACCTGTATTCTATGATTATAAGTATCTGCAACTATTATCCTATTATTGTTATTATCGTATGCTACGCCATAAGGACTATGAAACTCTCCATCATCAGAACCATAGCTACCAAATGTGAATAGAAAGTTACCATTACTATCAAATACTTGAATTCTATGATTGTTTATCTCAGCAACTATTATCCTATTATTGTTATTATCGTATGTTACACTTATTGGCATATCAAACTCTCCATTAGCAACATCAGTAATGGATTTCCTAGATAGGACCATATTATCGAATATATATATAGCGTTGCTACCACTAACAAATAATAGCCTATCATTGTTATCATCATATGCTATGTCTATTGGTTCTGTGCTTAATCCTATACTATATTGGAAGACACCCATATAATTGAACACTTGCAACCTAGAATTCCCTGTATCAGCAACTATTATCCTATCATTGTTATGATCATATGTTACGCTAGTAGGATTATTGAATTGACTATTGCCATGGCCAAACCCGCCAAAATCAAACAGCAACTGACCATCTTTATCAAATACATATATCTTATCACTATCAAGGTTAGCAACTATTATCCGATCATGATTGTGATCATAGGCTACGCTAGTACTAATCCCTCTAGAATCAAAATTAAACAGCAACTGACCATCTTTATCAAATACATATATCTTATGCTCTTCATAGTTACTTACTATTATCCTATCATGGTTATGGTCATACGCTACATCACCTCTATATGTTGGTGCGTCTTCAACAACAGTTAATGGGAACCCTACATCTAGCTCAGTTATGAGATTACCATCTTTATCAAATATCTTTAATGAATTGCTCTCATCAGCAACTATTATCCTATCATTGTTATGGTCATAAGCTATGTTTATTGGTAAGGTGAGATTATTTATTTTGAACATAAAGTTGCCGTCTTTATCAAGTATTATAACTCTACCTATATATTCTACACTATCAGCAACTATTATCCTATTATTGTTATGATCATATGTGATTGCGCCTGGATGAATATACATCGACCCATAACTACCAAACTTAAAATCAAATACATACTCTTCACTTGCTACACTAACAGCATATGCATTACTAAACATGGACGATGCTACTAGTAGTACTGCTATTACTGTTACTACTGTTACTCTTGATACTCCTCTTGCTCTCATACTGCTCTAATTTTATCTTAGAGTAGAACTATATAAGTTTTATAATTTAATTATATAACAGCTGTTATATAACTAAAATTTTCATAATATTGGTAAATACATGAGATATTAACATGGTATGGAAATAAATAAATAAATAAGAAATAAAAGGGTTGTATTTGTTATCCGTTTGTTATTACTACTGCTACTACTTCTCCCTTGCTTCTTCTTCTACTACTATTACACCCTCCTTAACAGCATTCTCATACGTATCTACATAGTAGTCTATGTAGTTCTTACCCTCTGCCTTACCTAAGCCTACTATTACTACTACTACCTTCTTTCCTACTTGCTTACTGCACCCTCTTGCAATCCTTTAAACTTACTAAGAAGTACCGCTTTAGTTAATACTAGACTAAAAATCAGTAGAAAGGAAGAAAGAAGGAAGGAAAGAACTACAATACGTATCATTAACTACAACTATTCTTATCATGGAAATAATCGGTAATGACATACAAGCAAGAAAGAAAGGAAAGAAGACTGAAGGACATAGTAAAGACTAAAAACTCTTTTTGGTTCCCTTGGTATCTGTATATGATATGACTATATCACTAGCTATAACACCGATTTTTACGCCCCGTAAAAAACGGTAGCAGAACTAATAAATAAATAGATAGAGAGACATGACATATTGACCAACCAAGAACTATAATAACAGATACCTAAAAGAGAATGAAGGAAGAATAACTAACTAACTGAAGACTAACTCATTTCTATTTTTCTTGGAAACCTAACTGGTTGGTATTGTAGCAAAGGATATAGATATAGATAAAAATCCTATAGTGTTATGATACAATGAAGGTTATCAAGGATGCAATAATGCAAAGCAGATCTGCTACCTTCGCAATTTAGGCAAGCCTCTCAAAACTGCTAATGGTAAAACATGGACACAGATTAGGCTTAAGCACTAACCGTGAATCAGTTAAGTCTGGTTACTGGTAATGCTGATTGTTATACGTTCATTAACTATATCATCCATTCATTCATCTATTCACATATCTATTCTTTTTATCTCATATACCAATTTGTTAATTCAAGAATCGGTATTGTTAATAATACTGTTACCGATTTTATACGGTGTAAGAAAAGGAAGGGCTACTAAAAGAAGATAAGCTTGGAGTAGTAGTCTAATCTAATCTAACATTAGAATTAGAACTATATGACCATACCTACTGCTACTGCTATTACTGATATTACTGATACACAGATTCTTGCTCAGAGCAAGAATCAGTATCGCTAGTGATACAGAGTCACTTCCAAGACGCAACTCTACAAAGGTATCATGATGCCTTTCGGTAATATTGGTCAATTGATAACCTAATATTGGTAATTATATTTCCTCTTATATTCACTAAGGTGTTTCTTGGAAACACATCGGTATCACTAGTGATATAGATGTTATGCTGTATAGATAGAATGTTGTTATGTAGGTATGTATGTTGATCATGTACTGCTGTTGGTTGCTGTTAATGTATCCCACATAGATTGTTCTGATTAGAAGAACGGTAACAATGCTGGTTGTTGTAATAACACATACCAAGAACGCACTATTCATTGTCCTTTGCATCTTTAGGTTTTAGTACTTCCTTAATCTATTTTGTCTTGCTTATATTACTGGATGAGATATGGAAGTCTTTGCTAACCTAGTTATTATATTACAGAAGTGCTTCCAAGAATCACCTCTGTAATATTTGTCATCAATTGCGAATATTGGTCTATAATGAATTAATTTTGGTCATCATATTTCTGAACGTATTTAGGATCCAGCATTCAGAAAATATTGTTAGTTACTGATAATGGTACATGCCAAGAACATATTGTTAGCTACCTTGCTACCTTTGCATCCTAGGTATGGTGATTGTTGCTGTTGGATGATGGATGGATGGATAATGATTGTTGCTAATATTGTAATTTAGTATGGTTATACTAATCTGTGGTATGTACAGCAGTTCCCAAAGACTTCTTCAGCCTAGAATGCATATACCCACATTACATCATAGATACAGAATGTTATACTGCTATTGTACTACTGAACTATTGGACTTAGTTAGTAAGGTAAAGAGAAGCAATCGATGAACCATTAAAAATAGTAAGAACAATAACAATATCAGATTTTCCTTCAAAGGATAATCTGTACGGACTAGCATAGCCTATACCATCATCATCAACATCACTACCATCATCTACTACAGATTAGTGCTCAAGCACATCTGAAGTTTAGTTACTGGTACTTGAAATGGATATGAATTCTAAGCGTTAATACACAGATTCTTACTCAGAGTAAGAATCTGTATCACTTAGTTATATAGCAGTAATTATGCTGTACATGTGTTATGTTGATTCTCTTACAACGCAGAGGGGAGTCTTGGACTCCCCTCTGTATCGCTAGTGATATAGCAGTATGCTGGGAAGGTAGGAAGTAGGAGAAGAAGCACATGTATCTAGTTCACTGGATACAAGCAACAACCACCGTTTAGTACAACTGTACTAAACGGATACAATAATAATAATAGTAACTATAATAACTATAGTAACAAATACAAAAAGACCAAGATAGACATCTGAGAAGAGGTTGCTAAGGAAGTTGGTACTTCAAAACATACTTTAGCAAAAGGTAAGGAGACCGTTCCAAGACAAAGACAATCACAGATTAGTACATTAGTACTAATCTACTACAATAATAATAGCAACTATAATAGTAATAGTAATAATAACGATGACAAATCAACACATATATGTTAGTTTACTCTCTACCTTCTAGAGTTGCTTCTAAGAAGCGATTTATATATCGTTAGCGATATCGATTCTTGTCATGGAAAAGAATCGGTATCATTAGCGTATTGTCAGTGTTGTTACTCTCTTTACCTTATCAAGGTGTTTCCTAGAAACACCTTTTGTATCGTTAGTTATACTTGTAGGTATGCTAGTAATAAGAGCAATAACGGTAGAACGGTAGCAGATAATAACAGTCTCTGATCTCTACACCGTGTAGAATTCGGTAATTTTAGTAACGTTTGCTAATGAAGGATTGAAAGAAGATAAAGACTAAGATACCAAAGACTAAAATCTTTAGACTGAAGAACAAAGACTAAGGACTAAGAAGGAAGGACTAACTAAGAAGATAAGGATTGAAGACTAAGGACTAAGAACTAGGAACGAATGAACGAAGAAATGATAGAACGAAGATTAAGGACTGATTACCGACTTGACTTAAACTGATGACTGATACTGCAAGTTTTAGATTAAGATTAACACAAACGGTAGGTTGCGATCCTTCAACTTCACCTTCAAGTCGCAAGTCGCATGTCGCAAGTTGCAAGTCCAACCTTCAACCGAAGGACAAGTCCTAATTCTAGTCTTAGTTCGCTGGTCCTTCCTTTCTTCCTTCCTACTTCATTCCTACTTTACTTATTTACTTCATCCTTCTTATCTTCTTCTGCTGGAGAATTGTGATTGAAGGTTGCACAACTTGCCTAGGATACCATGGTCTGTTGGTTGGTTGGTTAGTTAGTTGTTAACTGCTAGGTATGGTATGTTAGGCTAGGTTGAGCATAAAACATCCATCATACAACATCCATCATCATCAACCAACCATCATCATCCAGCATCCAGCATCCAACAGACTAGCGACTACCAACCATTAAACAACCAACGTCCAACGTCTTCCTAATTTTTGCTGTTTATGCTGTTCCTAATGGTGTTTTGCAGTTTTGTAAGGAATCAAAAATGTAGATATTATTAATGATGCTATGTTTTAATGTAAAACCTAGATAGGTGATGTAACCATGTTTCTAGGTTGTTTATGTTTGGTTGGTGTTTTGCTGTTTTTCTGCATTTCCATTCTCTTTCATCCGACCTTCATTTTTCTCTTTTTCTGTTCAAGTTAGGTTCAATTCTAATTTCTAGATTCGTACCAACTTCCAACTTTTTACTAGGAAGGTAAACGGAAGATGAGATCTTGCAAAACTGCAAGACTGAAAGTGTAAAACATAAAATTAGAATAGGAACGAATTTTAACAAAATAACAAGGTCTGATAAAAATAGAGTGAAATGCAGAAAAACAGCAAAACAGAAAAAATCAAAACTTACTGTAACTACCATTCTCTCTCCTATCTAGTTTTCATGGCAAAAGACAATTTTGTTTATAATACTTGTATTTTTGACCTTCTGCAAAACTGCAAAACTGACTTTTGATAGATGATGGACGTTCGGTAAAAATTGGTGAAGGAAGGACGTGTTGGACTTACTTTGCTTACTGCAGACTTGATGAAGGAAGAAAGAAGGAAGGATGAACACGCATCTTACCTAGCTAGTCTAGCATACTTGTAAGTAAAGTAAGGACGTGTAACCAACTAACCAACCAGTAACCAATCACTTTTGGTCTCTATACCTATACCTCTTCTACTAAACAATAACGGTCTCGGTTACTAACTAACGGTTGTTGTTGATGATGTTGATAATAGTTGTTAGTTGGTTGATGATATTGATGCTGGTCGTTGGTTAGCGTTGGTGATTGATGGATGAAGGTTGCACTGCTTGCCTACCATACCTAGCAGTTACAGACATGCATCAACCACTAAACACACGGTATGCTAGGCATGGGTGTGCAACTAACAATCGTCATCACCAAACCAACATTAGATGAATGAAGGACTAAGGACTAACTAACTAAGGAGACCAGAGACTAAGGACTGAAAAGAAGGAAGGACTAAGGACTAAAGGAAGTTAGAAGGTAGAAACGACTAACTAATGACTAATGACTAAGGAATGAAGGACTGTTACTGTAAAACTGTAGACTAGGACTAAGTTTCTAGTCCTATTCCAGTCCTAATTGGTATCTGGGTAGGTTGATTGCTGTTGTTGATGATGTTGATGGTTATTATTATTGTGTATCTTGCTTAACACACCAACCAAGAAGTATGTTACCTACCACGGTAGCAAGTTACGCATCCATCTCCTACCTACTGTATACCAGTCAGTCAGCAACAGTAGTAGTAATAGTCAGTTAGTCAATCAGCAGTAAGTAAGTCGTAGTAGTAGTAAGTTAGTCTACAAGTCTACCAGTCATCAGTCGGTCTAAGGATTAAGACTGTAGGTTAGTAAGTGTAGGACTTAAGGACTAACTAAGACTGTATAACTGTAGGTTGATTGATGGTTGTTCGGATGTACGGATTGACTTTCTTTTTATTTCAAGTTAATCTGTATTTTTTGTTGATTGGTTATTACTTTTTCTAAAGTAAGTATATATGTAGTAAATAGTAATAATAAGCGTATATAACAATCACCTAAAGAACCTATCCGTTTATCCGTAATTAACTTAAAATAAAAAGAAGTCCATCCGAGCATCCGACTAACCTTTAGAATAACTTTAACTGATGACTTAGACTAATGACATCATACACACTAACCAAAACATACTATGACTAGTAGTAAAAATACGCATGCTTCCTTCTTTAGTAAGGATAGCTTACGCTAGGACTTGCTTACACAGCGTTGGTATAGTCTGAAAGCAACAAACCTTTACCTTCTTCTACTACTTCTATATCTGTGTACAGAAACTTATCATCATTGTTGTATGCTGACTTGTACACTTCAGCAACATGATCCATCATTCTGTCAGCATTAGCATACTTCTTATTACAGTGTAAGCATAGGAACTCGCAAGGTTCAATCATCTTAACTGTTACTACGTAACACTTCTTTATATAGACACGACCAGTCTTACCTTTGGTGTTACTGTTGCTGACATCATTGTTGTCGATACCAGCAGTAGTATCATTCTTGTTATTATTGTTGTTGTTACCATTCATACCATTACCATTTATACCATCACCGTCCAGTATCTCTATCTTGATAGTCTTGGTACTGTTAGTATTGTTGTTATTATTGCTATCGTTACCAACGCTTACAGTAGTAGTACCAAGAACCTTCTTGTAGTTCTTCTCCATCTTCCTAATGAAGTAAGTCCAACCATTATCTTCAGTAACTGGATAGAACTTCTGTAGCAATCTAATGAAGTCTTGAACCTTAACTATCATACCATCAACATTGAACGAATCATAATTCCTACTGTGAGAATAGCATACATGCTGTGAATACACATACGGTGATGTGTACCTAGCATTGTCGTTGCATACTGGACACCTATAATAACCACCATTCTCTTCACTAAACAAAGCAAACAGTATCTTGTCAAGCGTCCTTCTATCATCATCACCATCGCTAGCATCAGTATCGGTATCAGTATTGGTATCGGTATCAGCATCAGCATTACGCTTCTGATCGCTTGTTAACTGTTCTACAGTAGTAATGGATGTATCACCATCATTACCATTACCATTGTTACAGTTACCATTACTACTGTTGTTGTTATCACCATCACCAGTATCAGCATCGCTTAGTGCATCGCTAGAACCGCAAGGTTCGCTTGCATCGCTAGGATTGCTATGGTTGCTTAATTCGCTAGGTTCGCTATGATTGCTTGCTTTGCTTTGCTTTTGTGTTGTATGTGTAGGTTGCATCTCAACGCTTCTTTCGTCATCATCAGCATCAGCAGTATTATTATTAGTAGCATTAGCAGTAGTATTATTATTAGCAGTAGTAGTAGCAGTAGTTACATCCACAGCATCCTTAGTATTCACAGCATCCACAGCATCCTTAGCGTTCTTAGCATCCTTAGCGATGTCTGCGATGGTTGCGATGCTTGCGGTGGTTGATGCGTCATCATCATTGTTGGTATCGTTATTACCATTACCATTGCCATCAGTCTGTACTTGCTGTAATGGTAAAGTTTGTGTCTTACCATTACCGTTAGTATTACCATTGCTAGTACTGCTACTATTGCTGCTACTACTTAGGACTACCAGATGATAACCTACTATAGCAAGCGATCTTCTCCTTTCATAATCTACCGTTATCCTTCTTGCTGGTATCTTCTTCTTCACAAGTCTTATGAATGTATCAACTGCAACTGGTTTTATACCTAGATCATTACACCAACTAGCGTATGCTTGGTAAAGTTCATCCTTTATGACATATTTTGTATCATCGTCATTATCATCACCAGCATCCTTAAGACATGTATCCAAGAACCGTTGCGTACTATCATGTTCATACCATGCTTCGTTTGTAGCATCAACTATTGCTTTACATCTTGAGATCACATCTTCAAGTTCTTCCTTTAATGCTACTTTAAGCATCTCTACCATTACAGCAAAGAAGGTCTCCTTACCGTTGGTATCAAGCAACTTCTCAAGTATGTTCTTGTCTTCTTTCAAACCTACGAACTCGTTGTTGAATGGTATTATAACAATTCTTTCCTTCATAGCTTTGCTTTTATCTGTAAAGGAAGGTGAATCGTTGGTCAGTATGAATATAGTGTACTTAGGTCTGTATCTGATGATGTTATTTGATAGTATCTTTCTTGCTTGTATATTATCTCCTCCAGTTGCAACCTTAAGATGACTGTCGTTGTAATGAACACCATGTCTTGGTTCATTGACACGGACGATCCTAGCGTCTTTAACCTTGAGAAATTCTGGTCTTGCTTCCATCTTACCAGCTTCTGCATACCTTGTTGCTAGTGCTTCATAAGGTAGTTCATCGTAATAATCGCTTATGGTTGCTTCAAGAAGGTTCATCAGAGTAGATTTACCGCTGTTATAACCTCCTACCAAGAAGTATACTTTCTTCTTCTTTGTATATGACATTAATGCAGAAGATGCTATGATCACCATCAAGGTATATGCTAGACTTTCATCTCCATTAGCGAGATCAAGGAAGAACTTCCAGAACCTTGTTGATTTTACAAAACCTATATTGATGTTATTAATGTCTGTATTAACCTTATCTTTTATCTTTGTTTGTAAGCAATTTTTAACAAAGTATTTAGGTGATAGTTCCAATAATTTTATAGTCTTTTTGGTCTTATCTACGTATAGTATGCAATCTTCAAAGACCGTCATCTTGTCATATTCACAAATTCCTTCCTTCTCGTCTATTTTAGCAAAAGGATCTTTGCTTCTGTCATAGTAGTGTTTTGTAGATATGTATTCAAGCAACTTCTTTAAACGTAAAGGATTATGTATGTACTGCATGTATGAATCAAGTCTTAATTCTATATCGTTTAACTTACTGTTAAGTTCTTTAATCTTCTTCAGTTCTTCTTCTGCTGGTACTGCTGTTACTGCTGTTATTGTTGTTGCTATTACTGTTTCTCCTTCCTTTTTACCTTCTCCTTTTATTACTGCTACTATCTTATCCTTCAGTTCTCTTAGTTCTTTCTTAATCTTATAGAATTCAAGTATTAAATTATTTATATAACCTTGTAGTAGTTTTGATAGCAGTTCTATAAGTAATTCGTTATCTTTATCAATATCTCCTAATTCTTGATAGTAGATACCGTTGTAGAAGTAAAACTTTTTATCCAATGGATCATATTTTATCTCATTCATGCATGGTAGTTTAGCGTAAAGGTCATCATACAATTCATGCACATAATGGTAGTGTGAATGTTCAAGGTTAAGGTATATACTGCTTAGTTCTCTTAAGTTAAAGTCAAAGACTTCTTGTACATGCTTTGCATCCAATACCTTAGCATTGTGTTCTAAGTCTGGTAAGAAGTTTGCTATCTTCTCCATTAGTCTGTCTTCTTCATCACCTTCATCTTCATCACCTTCTTTGTTATCTACTTCCTTCTGCTTTTCTTTTATCTTCTTCACTTCAACTTTGCTGTTGTTGTTCCTACCTTTCCTTACACCATAGTATTTTCTTATTTCATCTGCTTTATCTTCTGGTATGTATCTCTCAATACCATCATCCAAAGGTTCGTTATTCCTATAAGCTTCATAGGTGTTCCTTGTAACAGTTAACCTTGACTGGTATTCTGCAAGGTCATTGTAGAATATAGCGATGCAAGAGTTTGTCATTAATGCTATATCTTCTTCTCTACCAGCTTTTGCTTGTATTGCAGATAGTGTATATATTATATTGTTTCTACTACCTTCTTCGTAATTGTCTCCAACTATCTCTATGAATTTTAATGCATCTAATACTGCTTGCATTGCAGATTTTATATAGTCTAGTTCTACTTCTTCAAGTTCACCTTTCAGTACGCTATATCCTTCACCAGCAAATGTAGTGTAGTTGCTTTTGAACCTAAATTCTATGTTTATAGGTATATTGTTAATCGTGAAATGTCCATCTGTATTTTTTACTGCTTCATGGATTTGGTTAGGATCACCTTTTATTATAAGGTAGATATGCATACCACGTGTTGTCTCATTATGCAATGAGATAGGTATGTGTTTTGTAACCATCTCTACAATAGCATCATAGGTCTCCTTTACTTCTTCCTTAGGTATTTTATCTATGTCTATATCTATGGACATGAAGAAGAGATTGTTGTGTTGCTTACCATTGAAGAAGCCTAACGCTGGATTTGGTGTTCTATCTATCAATTCATGTATCCTTTCTAGCGTTAATCTGTTCTTGTTATCTAAGTAATCACGTAGATGTGCTATACCAGACGGTCTCTTTATCTTCTTATGATCGATTATACCAGTCTCTTCATCCATCTCTTGTTCTAAACTTACTACTAGAAGGTTTAATCCTTTGTTATACCATACGGTAGAAATCTGCTTTAACTTCTCTCTTTCTTCCTTAGTTGCTGTCCTTGTTATTACTCTTACTTTCTTCTTCTTCCTTTGGTTTTGTCCTTCTTTTACTGGTGTTGTTGGTTGGACTTGCATCTTCTCTCTCACCTACTATATAATATAGTACAAATTCAAGGTTTGGATTGTAAGTAGGTAAGGTTGCTTTGGATTCTCTCCTTCTTCTACTTCCTTTACTTCTTGCTTCACACTTTCCATCACTATTATATATAGTACAAATTTTTAGTGCTGAAATAATAATAACAATAATAAAAGAAGGTAGTAGGTAGGTTAGGTGTAGGTTAGACTTTCTCTAGTATCTGTTCTTGACATTCAAGCATTCTTCTAACAACTTGCTTGTTAGCTAGACAGAAACCTACATGTAAGCAGTCATTTCTTTTGCATTCTGTACACCAGAGTTCCTTGTCTTTAATTAATAACACAACAATTCTATCGGTTGTTCTGTTCTTTAGATAGACCTCATCACCAACAATGGTTAGGAACTGTAGGATTCCAACTGCTTGTTCTAGATATTCTGTTATTGTATGCGTTATCCATTCTGGAAATGATAGTCTATGATCATCTCTCCTATAAAGCTCTCTCAGTCTGTTGTATGATTCTTCTTTGAACGTTACACTTACGTAACCGTATCTAGGCATGATAATATATGGTATGAACAAATACTTAAATGTTAACGTTATATTTATTAAGTTAACCGTACTTTAGTATCTTATGGTAATAAGGTACAACATCGATGATGAATACGTATGCCCAAGATGCAACCTTAATCTTTACTATGATGAATTTGAAGAAGAATACTACTGTCCAATATGTAGTTATATTGTTGATGCAAGACATAATCTTTTACAAGCTAGCATAAGCCAAAGCGAACATAATTCCTATTCACAATTTTTAGGTTCTGTTATAATTAAGAACTATAAGAACAATGAAGAATACATAAAAAGATTATATGAAGCTGATAAATATAAGATAACATTGACAGAATTGATGGAAGAACATATAAATCCAATCCTTATACACATAGGACTTACAGAATGGAGAACGAAGATAATAGACATGGTATTGGAACGTGTGAGAAATGTAGATAAGTTAAGATATATAGATGAGAAGACCGGTAAAGCATATTTAAATAATAACGATGACCTACCATATGCTGTATATTTTGTGATATTGTATATAATTTTTACAAATAAACTTGAATATAAAGTAAGATCAGCAATAAGAAACAATTTAAATATTCAAGAAAAAGGATCAAGACTTGAAGATATCATATTAAACTTGGTATTAACAGAATTTCCTTTACGAACAAAGAAGAAAGGAATCAAAACAGATATACCATATTTCCTTATACCAGTTTTACTTAAGAAAGCAAAAAGACTAGGAGCTAAGAAAGCATATGAGATCGTCTATAAACTGAAAGAAAAGATGAAGATGAAGAAGGAAGAGAAGGAGAAGGAAGAACTATGTTACCTTCATGATTACTTTGATGTTAAAAATGCAGTAGTTCTTGATAAAGAATATATAATGTTGTATAAATTTGGTATAATATTTACATATCCGTCTGATCCTTTTGAAGAATGCATGATATTCTTTAATAAGAAAATTAGTGAATATACAACTTGTGTATATTCGGGTGCTTTAATGAAAGAATTACATTATACTGTCATGGACTTACGTCAAAAAGGTAAAGTTACCATAGATTTAAGCGTCTTTGAAGCGATTGACTATTGTTATGATTTTATTTCTATGTCTAAAAACGTAAAACTTTTATCACAATTACGCAAGTTTTTTAACCAGGATATACCATCAATATCAGATTCTATACGAAAAGTACCTTTAGATTTTACAGATTCTACAGAAGAAGATACCAGTGATTTTATAGACAGAGGTATTGCAGATTTTATTGAAGAAGGTATCATAGAAACAAACGATGGTCATTTTATCATTCCGAAGAAGGACTTTTTTATTACGTTGCTAGAAGAAGAATTTAAGATACAAAGAAAAAGCATACGTTACAGCAAGGCAAACAAGAACAAGAATCACAAGAGAACGAGAAGGAAGAAGGAAGGACTGAGGACTGAAGAAGAAAAGATAAAAGATAAAGGATAAAGGAAGGAAGCCTTGAAAAGAACCAAATCGTATATAGACTAAATACTAGATACCGTGATTGGAGACTGAAGGATTGAAGCGAATTATATATTAACAGCTATCTACCTATCTACATTACCTAACCTTACTTACTTGCTTACGCTTCCTTATTATTTTCTTTTATTGCATACAATCTACTGACCAATTCTGTTAGTAGTGTTTCCAGTCTGTTTATTCTCCTTTCCAATTCCTTCTTTTCTTCACCTTGCAATATTATTACATCATCGCTAGCGATAGCGTTAGCAACAGTATCCTTATCTGAGTAACCGCATCTTATGCAGAACTCATGATTTGGTGAGAGCATCTCGTTGCATCTCTTGCAGTATCTAACCTTCAATGGTGATGATTCATTATCCTTATCAACCTTAACACCAGCTAATTCTAGTAAAGCATCATCTGTTCTAACACCAGCAAGATGGATGTACCTTTGAACAACTTTAGTACCTAGTCTCCAACCGAAATAGGAACACATCTGAGCTTCTGTAAGCTTGTTTGCTAGATGCGTAGCTCTTGAATGTCTTAGGATGTAAAGTCTAGGTCGTTTATTGTTGTTTATACCAGACTGTTTCATAATATCTTTGAACATCTTCTCTGCTGATCTTAATCCTAAAGGTCTCCATCGATGATTGGTTGCTTCAGATAACCATAGGTATGCGTTAGGATCGTTTCTGAATGGATGGATAGATAACCATTGTTTTAACAAGGATACGTATGCTATGACTCTGGTTACCCTCTCTACGGTCTTACCTCTTAGAATTACCTTAGCTCCTTTGCTATCAAATAGGATGTCCTTTATCCTTATGTTCAGCAGTTCTTCTGGTCTTGCACCAGTCTCGTAACCTACTGCTATGAATGCTTTCTTCTGGATGGTGTTAGCAGTATCTATAAGTAACCTTACTTCATCTTCTGTTAGGAACTGGTCGTATGATAGTCGTTCTTCTTCTCTCTGCTTATCCTTGCTCACCTTTAACTTTATCCATCTAACAGCATCTGGATAGTACTCGTTGTTACCGTATACTACCTTGAAGAACTTCTTTATGATTGACTTGTAGGTCAGTAGTGTTGAAGGTCTGTATCCACTATCTTCTAGGTAGTTTATGTAATGTTGAATATCATCTTTATTACATTCTTTGAACGGTTTCCTTACAACCTTCTTTGCTTGTAGTATAGCAATTATACATCGCATTATACGTAATGATGACCTTTCTTCTTTCTGCATGAAATCAACGAACTTCAGTATGTCCTCTCTGTCTGAAGCAGATAGACTTGCATCTGTATGTATGCGATGCAACCAATACTGTAGGTAGTATTCACGCTTGTATATGTCTCTCCTTTCCATCATATTATTATTAGTACAAATTCTCGCTGGGGATTGGAAGCGAACCGTAGGATTAGTTCTAATCATTAGAACAGCGTTACTAAAGCATGTAACCTCTGTTCAGATACAAAGTTTAACATTACGTATACTATCATATCTATACAGAGATGAGCATGAGCAACCAAGACAACAAGAATAACGGTAGCAGAAATAGGAGCAAGCATTACATGTTTGCTGGGCTAGGTGTTATAGCAATGCTAACAGTAGCATTAGCACTATCTACACCATTAATACAAGGCAGAGAGAGTATAAGCATAGCAAAAGCACAACAGAGTAGTAACAACGATAACATTACAAGGGAGATATCAGTTACTGGCATAGCAAGCAAGATTATAAAGCCAGATAAAGCAGTATTGAACATTGGTGTAGAGACACAGGCAAAGACAATAGCTGAGGCAGCAAGAATGAATTCAGATATAATGAACAAGGTTGTAAGCGCATTAAATGCATTAGGTGTAGATAAAGATAAGATAAGTACAAACTACTACAGCATATATCCTGTATATGAGCAGAAGCAGAGAGAGGATATAGCATGTATACAGATATATCCTCCACCACCAGAATGCATTGCTCAAGTACTTGTAGGATATAAAGTGGTTAACTCACTAACCATTACAGTAAATGCAGATGCAGACATAGGAAGGATTATAGATTCTTCTATTGCTGCAGGAGCAAACCAGTTTTATGGAGTTAGCTTCTATGTATCACAAGAGATGCAGAATAGCATTGTAAATGAGCTTATAGAACAGGCTGCAATTGATGCAAAGAACAAGGCAGAGAGAGCATTGACGCCCTTAGGAGAAAAAGTAGGTAATGTTAAGAGCATAAGCATAGGATATTCTCCTATACCAATATATAGTAGGGTATTATCACCAGCTGAGCAATCATCTACACCTATATTCCCAGAACAACAGCAGGTATCGGTATCTGTTTATGTAACTTTCCTAATAGAGTAAGATAAGATAAGTAGAAGAAAACAATACCTTTATTTATTCATTTTATAAATTTAATTTTTAATATTAGCAAGGCTTATACCATGCACCACTAGTAATAAGATGCAATAAGTAATATTTAGCATACTTTATAAGAAAGATTTAATTTAATGCAGTAATAGGAAAGGATGGATTATGATGATAAACCTTAGTGATACAATAGCAAGTATACAGATGCAAGCGAATCCACTATTCCCAACAGGGGGTGAGTCACAGCCATGGTGGGTATACTTACTATGGATAATACCAATATTCATATTCATGCTGTATGGGCAAAGGATACAGATGTGGATGGTTATGCAAGATGTCTCAAAGTCTCTTAATAAATTAAAGAGCATGCAAGAGAAGTCTAGGGAAGAGGCTATCTCATACATAAAGAGTGTTAATCCTAACCTAACCAATCTTGAGAGGATTGATATGCTTATGGAGCACTTTACTATAACACCAGTTAACCTAGATCCTTATGGAATAGTAAGCAAGATACAGCATCTTATAAGGCTTAGAGATGATAGGATAAGGGCTGAGGTTAGAGCATTAGCACCCCAAGCAGATGAGGTTACACTCTCTAGATTAGAGAACGTGCTTGAGGTTGCTACAGCATTACATACACTTTACAAGGTGGTTAGGCACTTTTACCTTATGGGTAAGAAGACAACAAGTATGTTCTTCCTTGTTCAGTTACAGATGATAATGCCTCTAATAATGCAGTCTGCTGAGGCACTTAACAAGGCTATACCAGCACTAAAGAATGGTCAGCCTATAGGCGATGGTATAGGACCTATGGTTGTAGGTAGACTTATGCTTGGTAGAGAGAAGATAGTTATAGCAAGGGATACAGTATTGAGTGAGTATGACTACAATGGTAGAAGGCTTTATTTAGTTAAGGCTAAAGGACCTGGAGGGACTGTTGGTGAGCCTCATACTGCTATTGAGAAGATAGTAAATGAGATGGGTGTAAGGATTGATATGATAATAATGATAGATGCTGCATTGAAGCTAGAAGGGGAGAAGAGTGGTGAGGTTGCAGAGGGTATAGGTGCAGCTATAGGAGGTATAGGTGTTGAGAGGTTCCAGATAGAGGAGATAGCAACAAAGCGTAATATACCATTGTATGCAGTTATAATAAAGCAATCGATACTAGAGGCTATAACTACTATGAAGAAGGAGATAGCAGAGGCTGCAGATAAGGCTAGTAGGACTGTATTTAGAATGATAGATGAGTATAGCAAACAAGGGGATAATATACTAATAATAGGTGTAGGTAATACTTTAGGTGTAGGGCAATGAGCGAAGATAATAGCAAGGATAAACAACAGCAACATATAGTATATACAATAGAGCAGTGTAAGGTATGTGGTGTTAAGAACAAGCGTACATTTAAGGTTGGGGATTACGTATACAAGGATGGTGGATCTTGCTTAAGGTGTAAAGGCAATACTTTGGTTATAATGATATATGCAGAATCTATAAATAGCAATATTTAAAGCGATAACTATTATTGGGTAATGATTATACTCCCTTCACTCTTTGCTATGATTGTATGCTCTGCCTGAGCAACGAACCTATTATTTCCTTCTACTAGTATTGGATATGCTCTTACAATCTTCTTCTTAATCAATACTTCTAGCATACTTCTAGCATAGTTAATCTCAAAGTTTAAATCTTTAACTATCCAACGTAGTGCAAATGGTAATGTCTTAAACCTATTCCATAGTGCTTCAAGGAACTCATCTACCTCTTTATTACCTACCCTCTTCCTTGTTACTATAGAGAATATATTACTTATATCACCATTGTAAACTATCCCATCACCATCTGCTGTTGTTACAAATGGTTCTATAGCATAAACCTCATTCTCTTGTAGAGTGAAAGAGCCTATAGTCCATATGTTTGGTATAGACTTACCAGCATGAATTGTATACTGCTGTATGGAGTGCCCACTAAGGTTCTGTATTGGTTTTAGACCATAAGACTTTACAGTATTCTCTATAACCCTTCCTATATCACTTGCTCTAACCCCTACCCTAGCAACTTTCAATGCCTCCCTTAGAGCATGCTCACAAGCCTCTACTAGTATGGAGTAATCTGCATTGTAGCATACTGTTACTGCTGTATCTGCTATACAACCATTAACATGTACACCTATGTCTATCTTTAATATATCACCATCCTTAACCTCAGTTATATCATCTGGCTCTGCTGTGTAGTGTGCTGCTATCTCATTAAGACTTAGATTGCAAGGGAATGCTGGTTCTCCTCCCTTTGCTCTTATCATACCCTCTAAACTCTCACATATCTCAAGTAGTGTATGTCCTACATAGTACTGTTTCCTTGCATACTCTCTAACCTCTGCTGCTATCTTACCTGCTTTAATGTAATCCTCTATAGTTAATAGCAAACCATGATATTTACATACAAGGGGTAAATAAATCTAAATAAATCTAATAAAAATCTCATTGCCTAATATGAGACCCTTCAGTAAGAGGGCTTAATACTTACTAAGCAAGTAAGATTGCTAACTAACTAGATCTATATCTAAACCTCTTAAGCCTAATAAGTTCGTTGTATGAACCAAAGATAGATGTATCAGTAACCTTATCCAATGGATCCTCAGGCTCATATGACTCAAATACCCTTATACTCTTGTATAATGTGTCTCTTTGAGCAGGTATCCTACCTATGCTCCTTATAGCACTCCTTAACTCCCTAGGTCTAATTAGTTGCCCATTCCTTGCACCTGCAGCAGTAGATATGCTCTCATTTATTAATGTACCACCAAGATCATTTGCACCAGCATTAAGCAAATCCTTAGCAAACTCTATGCCTTCTTTAACCCAAGAGACTTGGATATTCTTTATATAGTTATTTAACATTATCCTTGCTATAGCATGCATCTTAAGCACTTCTTCCCTATTTGCACCTTCTCTTAAACCATTAACCAGTCTATGCTTATACATTGGTGCCTCTCTGTATACAAAGCTTAAGGGTACAAACTCTGTGAACCCATGAGTCTCCATCTGAATATCTCTTATAAGTTTTAGATGTACTGCCTTATGCAGAGAGTTCTCAATATGCCCATACATTATAGTTGCAGTAGATGGTATCCCTAACCTATGTGCAGTCTTTATAACTCTTATCCAGTCCTTAACCTTTATCCTACCTGGGGATATTATGTTCCTTACCCTCTGTACAAGAATCTCAGCAGCTGTACCAGGGATGCTGTTTAACCCTGCATCCTTTAATGCCTTAAGGTAATCCTCTATGCTCATATTTGCCCTTAATGCGCCATACATTACCTCTTCTGGTGAGAATGCATGTATATGCATGTCTGGCAACTCCTTCCTAATTGCTCTGCATATATCAATGTAAAGATAGCCATCCATCTTTGGCATCAACCCTGCCTGTATGCATACCTCAGTAGCCCCAAAGACGTATGCTTCCTTTGCTCTCCTTACTATCTCTTCTATAGGCAATAGATAGCCCTCTTCCTCTCTAAAGTCCCTTGAGAATGCACAGAATCCACAACGCTTTATACACACATTTGTGAAGTTTATATTTCTATTAACTACATATGTTACTACATCACCTACACTAACCTTCCTTAACGCATCTGCTGTTGCAATTAATGCCTTAATTGAATCTCTGCTGCATTCAAATAGTTCTACAGCATCCTTCACACTTATATCCTTGAACGATAATGCCCTATTAAGAATATCAGCAACTATAGGATCTATATCATTATCCTTTAGCATCTTATCTGCATAGAATATTGCATAACTTGCATCTTTAATATTATTTATGTTATTATCATTACTATTTATCATAATCATCTCAACCTAGATTAATAACCTTTAACAAGCCCATACTCATCCCTTAGCAGGTTAATAACATCCATAACATTGCCATCTAAGAACTCCTCATTTATATACTCTGGATACACTGGTAGTCTTGCCCTAAGCATAAACCCATTCCTCTCTGTAACATGCTTAACATAATCTATGCTAGGCCATGGTGCCTCTGGATTAACATAGTCTATAGTTAATGGGGATATACCTCCCCAATCGTTTATCCCAGCATACAAGAATTCATGGAAGCCATGGTTAAGGTTTGGAGGCACCTGTATGTTCATATTAGGCATTATAAGCCTTGCCAATGCAACTACTCTAAGCATATACTCCCTTGATGGTTTAGCATGCATTGCCATAGGGGTATCATCCTTTGGGTTAAAGTTCTGGATTATAACCTCTTGTATATGCTTATACTTATCACTTAACTCTTTTATAACAAATAGAGAGTCTATAACCTCTTGCATACTCTCACCTATACCTATAAGCAAGCCTGTAGTAAATGCTACCCTTGCCTTACCAGCATCCTCTATACTTCTTATCCTAGCCCTTGGGTTCTTGCTTGGGGCATGTTCATGAGGCATACCCTTTAAGCATAGCCTATCACTTGCATTCTCAAGCATTAATCCAATACTTGCATTACACTCCTTTAGCATCTTAACCTCATCGTATGTTAAGTTACCTATATTTGTATGAGGTAGTATGTTAACCCTCTTAAGCACTAGAGAGCATAGGTATGCTACATACTCAACGGTACTTGAGAAGCCTAGGCTCTTAAGCCATTCTCTAGCCTCTTTATACCTCTGCTCTGGTCTCTCACCACTCATGAATAATGCTTCTGTGCACCCTAGCCTCTTACCCTCTTCTGCTATTGCTATAACATGCTCTGGTTTAAGCATTATTAGATTACTACTATTAGGCTCCTCTCTGTATGTGCAGTAAGAGCAGTAATCCCTACATAGGTTTGTTACTGGTATGAATACCTTACGTGAGTATGTGATAAGTTTACCTTTTATACCATCTCTAAGCATAGATGCTTTAGCAAGTAGACTACTTAATGGCAATGAGGCAATGGTATAAGCCTCATCTTTGCTTATCCCTTCCCTAGTAGTTAACATACCCTATTGTATTATGATTATGTCTATTAATCTTTGCTAACATTATAAGAATCAGATGTATAACATAACCTGTTTACCATCTATATCAACCTCTACAAACTTTATCCCCTTGCTCTTGCTTACCTCTTCAGCCTCATTCATGCTTAATATGCTAACACCCCTTGCCCTAACTAGATATGCAAGTTCATCCTTCATGGGGTTAAGCATCTCTACAGCATCACCATCTAACCCTGCTATATAAGCATGTTCAACAACATCTGTTGGATTGTAACCCTTCTCCTTCCTTAAAGCCTGCAACCTTCTTGCTATATCCCTAACTAAACCCTTTGCTATCAACCTCTTATCCCTAGATGTTGATAGTATTACTAGAATTGAATCATTAGAGGATAATGTGTAACCTTCACTAGGCTCATACTTAACATCAGATACATCCTCAATACTTATAATTACACTCTTCTCATTGTATGATACGGTAAGCATGTTATTGTTGCATAATTCCCTTATCAATGCTATGCTATCTGCTCTGTTAAGATGCTCTAATACAACTTGTATATCACCTTTAACCTTCTTTGCTATGCTCTTAACATTAAATACTATACTAGCCTTAAGAGGTAAACCTTGATCTATCAATGCAAGTATCCTCTTACACTTGCTAAGTATATTATTGCCTTCATCATTTATATCAACATACTTTATATGAACTGTATCTACATTCATCTGAACCCTTAATGTATCTAAGAGGCTACTACTACTGTTGATCAGTTCAAGATCATCCCTGCTACTTAAGCATACATATGCTTCTGCTAGAGGCCATCTCCTCTTAAGCATTGCCTTCATCCTTGCAGAGTTTGATAATGATATTATACTATCTATAAGTTGAAATGCTTTCTCAAATCTATCATTGATTAACCCTTCATCTAGTCTAACCCAATCCTCTAGCATTATACTTGGCTTACGCTTAAAGCATGTAATATAAAGGTACTCAGTTATGTATGGGCATATAGGATGCAAGAGTATGTTTATAGTAAGCAATGAGTAAGCAAGTGTAGCATATATGGCAAGCCTTCTGTTAAGGGTATCTCTGCTATCATCCCATAACTCATACCTTGTAAAAGGAACATACCTTTGGCTAAGATCATTTATTATAAAATCCTCTAACGCTCTAGCACTCTCATGGAATCTGCAACGCTCATAACCATGTGTAACCTTCTCAATAACCCTCTGCAATCTTGATAGTAGCCAGAGTTCACTCTCCCTTAGCATATTACTGCTCATAGCCCACTCAAGTGTATGCTCTTGAAGATTAAATCCATCGTAACTAGCATTCTGTATAAAGTACACATGCAGATTGTATAACGTGTTAAGGATCTGATACACCCTTCTCTTCATCTCATCCATGCTGAAGCTTAGTGCATCTATAGGACTTGCCTTCCACATAAGATAGAACCTTACCATATCAACACTATTGTTCTTAAGCAGATCATATGCATCTATAACATTACCTAGGCTCTTACTCATCTTATTGCCATGCTCATCTACAACATGCCCTTGGAATAGGAAGGCTTTGAATGGTGCCTCCCCCTTCATGATAACATTCTCCATAAGCAGTGTGTAAGCCCATCCCCTAGTCTGATCTATACCCTCGGTTAGGAAAGGTACTGGCACAAACCTCTCATACTCCTCATCACTCATTGATGCATATGGTGCTGCACCACTGTTATGCCATGTATCTAGCACAAATGGCTCTCTATATGCTTTAGAGTTACACTTGCTGCATCTAACAACAACCCTATCTATCCATGGTCTATGCAACTCAAAGTCCTTACCATCTGGCAATTCTATAGCATTCTCAACTATCTCTTGTCTACTAAATAGTGGTATCTTGTTCTTGCATGAGGGGTTTGAGCATACCCATATAGGTAATGGCGTACCCCATACCCTCTCCCTTGATATGCACCAAGGCTTCCTCTCACCTATTATTGCTAAGAACCTATTCCTAGGCTCTTGGTAGAAGTACTCAACATTAGATGCAGCACTTAATGCCTTATCTGCTATCTTATCTATTAGGTAAAAGTACTCCCTTCTTGCAAGCCATACTACTTTATGATGAGACCTCCAGCATAATGGGTACTCATGCTTAATCTTACCTATCTTAACCAATGCATTACTATTAGCAAGTAACTCAACTACCTTGTGATCAGCATCCCTAACAAATAGCCCAGCAAATATGCCAGCATCATGCGTAAATACAGCGTTATCATCTATTGGATTGAATATGGGTAATGATCTCTTACTTGCTACCTCAAAGTCCTCCTCACCATTTGCTGGAGATAGATGCACTATACCAGAGCCAGTATTTATATCAACGAACTGCTCTGCTACAATAAAGTGAACCTTAGAGGAGATTGCTTTTAACCCTGGTATAAGGTCAAGGAATGGATGCTCATACCTCTTACCCTCAAGCATGTAACCCTTAACCCTCTTAACTATAGAGTAAGAGTTTATCTTGAACTCCTGCTCAAGTATGCTAAGCCTATCATATGCTAGTATCCATACCTCCTCTCTACCATTGAAGTTTACACTTACGTAAACATAGTCTGCATCTGGGTTTACACCAACTAGTTCATCTGTAACTAATGTGAATGGCATGGTTGTCCATACTATTATATAGGTATTATCGTAAGCATCATCTACAAGCCTAACCTTGTAGTATAACGATGGATCCTCTACGCTCTCATAACCTTGAGCAACCTCTGCATGGCTTAAGGATGTCTGGCAACTTGGGCAGTATGCTACTACCCTGTAACCCTCAACAAGTATACCCTGCTCATAAGCCTTCTTAAGGTACTTCCATTCTCTCTCAATGTACTCATCCTTGTATGTCCAATAAGCATGATCATAATCTAGGCTCATACCTAAGAGTGAGTCAACCTCTACCCACTTTGCATTATACCTATGCACTAATCTTTTACACTCATCAACTAGCCTCTCCATGCCTATGATCTTTAGATTCTCTAACTTGCTACCTGTTAACCCAAGCTCCTTCTCTGCTTGGAGTTCAACTGGCAAGCCTTGTGTATCCCACCCTGCTCTAAAGATTATGTTAATAGACCTTAATGTATTGAACCTATACCATAGATCCTTCATAACCCTACCCCTTATATGCCCAATATGGGGCTCACCGTTCATGGTAGGTGGGCCTTCAACATAACCTACTCTTGGTTTATCCTTAAGCCTATCACTTATCAATGCCTTAAGATTTATCTTTGAGTGGTAATCCCTAACTATACTCTCCATAGCCTTTGGATCAAACCTGCTAAGCATCATATACTAGCATCATCAACTCCTAAGATATAAAAGTTAAACCTATGAAATAAATTAAATTAAGTAAATAGGCAATGCAGAATATGGTAAGAAGGATTAGTGTAGGGCATACACCTGATGCAGATGACGCATTCATGTTCTATGCTATAGCAAATAACAAGGTTACGCTAGATGATATACATATAGAGCATGTAGTAGAGGATATAGAGACATTGAATAGGATGGCTATAAATGGAGAGTTGGATGTTACTGCAGTATCTGCTCATGCATATGCCTATACAAAGGATTATCTTATACTAAAGAGTGGAGCAAGCTTTGGTTTATCCTATGGACCAGTCTTAGTATATAGGAGTGATAATGATTATAAGGATATAATGGCAAGACTTGAAGAGGGCAGATGCACAATAGCAATACCTGGAAGGCTTACTACTGCATACCTCTTACTCATGTTAGCCCTTAAAGGCTACAGATTCAATACTTTAGAGGCTAAGTTCAATACTATAGAGGACCTTGTAATTGATGGTAAAGTTGACTTGGGACTAGTAATACATGAGTTGCAAGTAACCTTTGCAGAGAAAGGGTTAGTTAAGTTCATGGATATGTATGAGTACTGGTCAAGGGTTAGTAATGGGCTACCATTACCATTGGGTATAGATATAGCATCTATAAGGATAGGTAAAGATGATATACCAAAGGTTAGCAGCATGCTTAAGCACTCTATACTCTATGCTTATGAGCATTTTGATGATGCACTAGATTATGCTATGCAGTACTCTAGGGGTGTTGATAGAGATACAATAGCAAGGTTTGTGAGGATGTATGTGAATGATCTAACCATAGATATGGGTATGAGAGGTTACAATGCATTAAGGATGCTATACTCATTAGCATATAAGGATGGTATAATAGAGAGGGATATTGAACCTATAGTGGTATGATAGTATTATATCTACTACTAGTGTGTTGAAAAACTAGACTTTTATGTGAATTCTATTAATTCATGACATAGATCACGATATTATATAATAATGTATGCATAATTTAGTATAAAAACATACTAAAATGCTAATTTATTAAGTTATTCAACACACCATCTACTACACAAAATTTTTATTTTAATTATAAAGAATACCATATTATGAATAGCGATGAAAGAATGATATGGGTACCATTTGGAGGTATAAGTATAAATGGAATAGATGCAGAGTAAATAATATATCGATCACGCAAAGATAAAGAAAACCAAGATACAGTTTTACATCTTCTTACAATAACAAACAATGGTAAAATAGGCACTCCTAACCAAGTATTGGCTTACGAGCTATATAAAAATAATCAATATAGTATTTTTGCTATAGGAAAGAGCACATTAGATAATAAACTACCTGTCGATGATATGTATATAACAATTATTAGAAATACTGACTCAATAAAAGGTGTAAACTATCTTAAATTTGATGTAGCCTTCCCAGAAGGTGTAGAAATAGTAGATTATGGACCTAAAACAGAATGGATACAAAATCCTAATAAAAATATAGAAATAAGTAACGAACAGCCAATCACAATACCTTATATTAATATACCTATCCCTATTAAGTTTAAGTTTGTATGGAATAAAAAGGTAGGAAGAGTTATCTCTGGCAGATATGGTAATGGTGTTTATTTTGAATTCAATAAGGTTGATGAGTATTTAGATGGTGAGAGATCTCTTTATTTTGCAGTCCGAGTACCTAAAGATAAAGCACTAGATAAAATTACTATTAATAATATAAAGATACGTTACGACAAATCATGGATAAAAGACAAAGAAGAACAAATAGATAAGATAATAGAGATTCAAGTACAGACTTACTCATTATAAGGCTAGAGCTGTTCAGCAAACAACTACAATTAGAAAAGATAATCTTGATCAGTTCATCATCCCTATATCCATTACCTTATACTTACCCTCACTATTCTTGCTAACGAACCTACTGAACTCCCTTGCACATTTTATACATAATGGGATAGGTTCTCTTATCATAATATTGTTCCAGTATACTGCATAGAAGCTTACTATACCCTTTCTATCCTCACAGTCAATGCATCTTATGCTATTGTATTTGAACTCTATCCTCTTGCCTAATACCATGTTAATATTTATTGAAGAGTATGTTATTTGCATAAGTATGTAATGCTTAATACATACAGTCAGTTTAGTTAGAAATATTTTTAATACCATAGTATCAATAAGATGCATGAGTATAACTTATGAGGAGTTCAAGAGGTTAGATATAAGAGTAGGCATTATAGTTAGTGCTGAGAGTATAAAAGGGAAGAGCAAGGTTATGAAGGCTATAGTTGATATAGGTAATGAGAAGAGGGAGTTGATAGTTGGAGGGGCAGAGTATTACAAGCCTGAGGATATGATAGGGAGGAAGGTTATAGTACTTGCTAACCTAGAGCCCAAGAAGATAGCTGGTGTAGTATCACATGGCATGCTTCTTGCTGCAGATGTTAATGGGAAGCCATATTGGCTAACAGTAGATGATAGTGTGCCTATAGGAAGCAGGGTACTATAATAATGAGGGTTCAGATAATATAACGATTCTAATCATTGATCATACAGCCACCGCATCATCATCCCCTCATAATTATTTATCAGGCATGCAATTATAAATCTTTGATATAAGATCCTTGTACTTATTCTTGGTCTCATCATTAACAGTTACTATTACAATACCCTCTAGAGGCTGTCCATATACTATTGCTGTGTTATCTTGTGAGTATGCTAATGCTACCAATGCCATAAGATCCTCCTCACCATCAACGAGTATCCTAACAGGCTTCTTAGCACTTAGCGCTTCCTTAAATGTACTTATAGCCTCGTATGTTATGTTACCTGCTGGGTTAGTACACCTTAACTCACTAACGTAATGATCTCCAGCATGCCTTCTACTAATCCTCCTCTCTCTACCATCAACTATCTGTATATGTGGTACTATGCCTAAGTTTATTAGCCTATCTGTACTTGCGTCTCCTACACTAACTATCATTAATGCATTATTAAGATGATACTTTAGAGTATGAAGATTGATATCAGAGTCATTTATAAGAACACCCATGGGTCTCTTAAGTATACTTAACTCTTCACTACTTAGTTGCATCTGCCTCTTGCTCTAACCTTAACATCTCTGCTGCTATAACACTAACTCTACCAGCCGTCCTCTTTGCTATACCCTCTACTGCTTTAGCATATGGTGAGTCTGGCTCTAGAAGCATTATTGGCTTACCTTGCTCACTGCCATACATAATAGATGTATGCAATGGTATCTGCCCTAATAGTGGTGCACCAAACCTCTCAATTATCTTTGCCTCATCTGCATAGCCAAATACCTTGCTCTCTTTGTTGCAGTGAGGGCATATAAAGTGACTCATGTTCTCTACAACTCCTATTATTGGTATGCCTAACTTCTTGAACATTAGAGCTGACTTCCTTGCTATGTTCATTGCAACATCTTGAGGAGTAGTTACTATAACAACCCCTGTTATAGGTATAGTCTGTGCTAAAGTTAGTGGTGCATCACCAGTTCCAGGGGGAAGGTCAACTATAAGGTAATCCAACTCTCCCCAATCTACATCTGTAAGGAACTGCTTTATTATCCCAGATATTATTGGACCACGCCATATACCAACATTCTCCTCTCCCTTAGCATGTACAAGACCCATTGATATTACCTTGATACCATACACCTCTTGAGGTACTATCTTATTCTTCTCATTTACTGTAAGCCCAGGTTTTAGTCCAAGCATGAGTGGTACACTAGGTCCATATATATCCGCATCTAATAGCCCTACTTTAGCACTGCTCTTTGCTAATGCATATGCAAGGTTAACTGCTACAGTACTCTTCCCTACACCACCTTTACCACTTGCTACTGCTATAACATTCTTTACATTAGCAAGTATATCACTTGCATTAACTGCCCTACCCTCCATAACCCTAGCAGTAACCCTTATGTTAACTTCCTTAACACCCTCTATTGCCTTAACCTTCTCCCTAACCTCCTGCTCTATCTCACTATTGTATGGGCATGCTGGAGTGGTAAGTTCTAGGGTAAATGATACCTTACCATCCTCTATGGTTAGATCCTTTATCATATCCATAGATACTATATCCCTGTTAAGCTCAGGATCCTTTATACTCCTTAATACATTCATAACCTTCTCTACGGTAAGCATAAGCCTTTTATACTTTAATGCTATTTAAATCATTCCTTGCTTTAATGATCAATTCTAGAAAACTATTAATATTTTTACTTATAACTCCTTTCTTAATGAAGAGGTATTATATTACCATCTTGCTCTCTACATTTAGTATTCTATTACTATTAATGCCTTTATCATATCTTTATGCTCAACAAGATCAAGATCAAGAGATAAAACCTATGAGGGCATCAACAAAATCATTTTATGTTGAGTTATTGTTAAGCTCTACCCCTGAGCCTAACAAGGAGGTTAATATGCACATAACCTTCTTCCAGAAGGCAAACAATACGCAACTAAGGCATGTGGACTATGTTATTACAGTAAAGGATAGTAATAGTAATATTATAGATAGGATACCACCAGAACCAGCACCAATACTACATACTGATTCTGGTAACATAACTGTACCCTACACATTCAAGACTGAAGGTAATTATACAATAAGTGTAGATATTAAAGGGATACTTTTCCAAGCTGTACCTACTGAGACTGCAGAGTTCAATGTAACCGTAGTACCAGAGTTCCCTCCTATGCTAGTATTAGTTACTTTTGCTACTCTAATAGCATTATACATAACACTAGTTAGGTATAAAGGTTATAATCCTCTCTCTACTAGCAGATAAATAATAATTAATTAATAAGCAAGTGCTATAGCCTATTCCTATACTTAACCATTGTACCTATCCCAACTGCTACCCCTGCTATACCAACGCTTAACCCCATGAGACCAAATTTGTATGCATTATCTGAATCATTATTTAACCTGTCTATACTACTCTTTATCTCTTCAACTGTCTTCTTTGCATCCTCTGCCTCACTCAAGGCTCTCTCAGCCTTGTTCTGTAACTGAATTAGTGATGATTGGAGTGTAGGTATTATCCTTTGAGCATCAGTAGTATCACTCTCATCTGGGAATGCTATCCTAGCCTTATCCTCAACATCCTCTACAGGTACTTCAGCATTAACTGTATTACCTCCTACACTACCCTTAAGTACAACTACATAGCTCCCAGTTCGGGTAGGTATTATAGGGGATGCATACTTTCCAGGCTCTGCTAATGGCTCAATCTCTAGAGTCTTACTAACTCCTCCATACCTTACACTAACACTCAATTCTGTAGGTTCAATTACAAATGGCTTTGAGTCCTTCTTAAACTCAAGAGTTATTGCATTTAACTCGCCCACCAATGGAGGCTCATTTAACCATCCTACCTCTATCTCTATATCCTTGATAGTAAGGGCTTTATGTGCATAAGCATAATTGGCAGCATTAATGATCATAATGCTACTTAACAATGCTATAATAACATACTTTGTATTTTTATTCATAAATCATAATGCATGGATAAAATATTAATATGTTATGGTACAAAATTATTCGTATGAGTATTATCTTATTATTATTTATGATGAAGATTAATGTGTAAGCTATACCTTTATGAAGGGTTTATACTAAATCTGATAGAAGATAGAAACATGAGTGGTATCGCTTTTAAAAATATTATCAAGTAATTTTAGTTAGTTAGTTTCAGTTTGTTACTGCCTTGCTCTCTACCAATCTTACTATAGCCTCTGATACACTACAGTTCATACTCTCCTTAACCTTAAGCAACTTTCTATAGGCATCTAATGTTATATACACTGGTATTGAACCAGTACCCTCTAGGAGTGCTTTAACCTTGTACAATCCATTCTCTATTCCTCTCTCAGCCTCCCTCTCTATCTTTATCTTATCCATTATGCTGCCTATGAAGCTTAATGGTAGATCATAGTCTACTATCATCCTAGTCCTTGTCTTATTCTCATCTATAGGCTCGAACTCTACAGTTATACTCCACTTCTTGAATGGCCCATCGCTAACCTGCTTTGCTACTATCCTCCTCTCTGGTATGTACTCTAAGGTCTCACAGTCCCACTCTAAGACCTTGCCACCAAAGTTACCTATTACTCTAAATATTGTACCAACACCAAACCCTTCTTTAACCTCTATAGGGATAACGTTCAAGCCTATCTCCTTTGGGAACTGCTCAGACATGTGCTCTGGTCTAGCAAAGTATGTGAAGACCTCTTTTACTGGTGCATTTATTATAACCTCTTTGCTTATAGTAGCCATCAACATCTCTATATTAAATAGAGATTTAAAGGTTACTGTAATTTAAACACGAATTAATTTATCTTAATATGAAGACAATATGCCTGAGTTTACTCTAGATTAACTATATATTGAAGATTTCTTAAGGGTATTAATAGGGCCTGTAGCTCAGCCAGGTAGAGTTGTGTAGCATTAAACGCCTAAAGCGACTGGCTCTTAACCAGTAGGTCGTGGGATCAAAGCCCACCAGGCCCGCCACATTAAATTCTAATTTAAATTTAAATAGTAGTGGACTTTAATAACAGAGTAAAGGCGCATGCATCATATATCATTAAAGATTAAACTTACATCACCTCCACCGCCACCTATGCCTGATATTTACTCAATACTAACGTTGATATTTTCAGCAATAGCAGCAATAGCAGCAAGTATCTCTTTGTATCATCATTTCACCTCTAAACCTAAGCTAAAGGTTCTTCTAAACGACAAAGAGAAAGAATTAATAGTTATAGCAGGCAAAACATATTTGGGTGCGCTTCGGATAATCAATTTAAGGAATACTATAGAACTTTTTCAGGTTATCATCGAATTTCCTTCGTCTTTTAAACTTTTTAATAAAGATTCTCTTGTTTATCATGATATAGTTAATAGACTACCATATGAGTATTATGATATTCATACACCCCAACAAGTTATAGAACCAGGTAGGATCGCAATAGAAGCAAGTGGTATAATAATTGGTTCTAAGATTATATTTAGGCGCATGGGAGTATTACCTTGGAACTTATCAGGGAAAGACCATTTTGATTTTTTATTTGGTTTCACGATACCTACTGAACATAAGAATTATGATATACAAATAATTGTGTCTACCTCCACTCAAACTTTCATTAAAAACTTTACTATGAAAGTTATAAATGATGATAAAAGTTTATAGTGATTATAAAGGCTAATAAAGTTAGATTATTAAGATAAACAACGTTAAAAATGAATTCATTAGATATATTTTGCCTAATGAGTTGAAGAGTCTTTTTAAGAATCTAAAAAGGAAGATTAAAAGTTATTGAAATTAAGACCCATCATAAATTGAAATTAGGACCCATCATAACCAAATCTTAGCAATGCCCTAGCAGATAGTCTAGCAACTCTTATAGGCTCTGGCACAGAGCCTTGTAGTAGGAACTTGTTTATAACACCCTTTGCATTCTTAATATTTATACCAGCACACCTAACATATACATACTTACCTGTCTTTAGCATTACCTTACTCCTAGAGCCTAACCTTCTATAAGCCTCTATCCTCCTGTTATACTCATACTCATCATTGAATGCATGCCTTATATGCTCCTCTAAACCCTCAGAGTCCTCAAATGTTAAACCTATGACTGGAACCCTTAACCTTGAGTATAACTCCTCAATATCTATTATATTGTACATGCTTATTATAACCCCACCAAGCATTATAACGCTTATATCACCCCTACCTAACTCATTGTACATATTTAGTATGCTCTCTGTTGCATCCATACCTCTTATAGTGCTATAACCATATACCATACCATCAATTACAAGGTCGCTACGCATAACAACCCCTGCTAGTATTGCCTTATTATTATTACTGCTACTGCTAACATTACCCTTCCTAAAGCTCTCTGCTACCCCTAATGCTCTTATAGCCTTCTTCTCTACATGCACATGCTTAATTAGTTCATTCTTGCTCATACTCTAAATATGTAAGTAAAGGTTTTTATTCTTACATTGCTAGCAGATAATATGCTAAGGATACTGGCATTCTCTGATCTACATGGTGATCCTAAACTAATAGAGAGGGTTAAGAGTGAGGCAAAGAGTAAGAGTATAGACGTTGCATTATGCTGTGGAGATATAACCCCAATACATGGTAATACCATAGAGGTTGCTAGAGCAATAGGTAATCTAGGTGTTAGAACATTAGCAGTGCCTGGGAACTTTGAGTTACCTGATGATATGAGGATAGCATGTAAAGAGAATAACTGGACTGATCTACATGGCAAGTATATAGAGGTTAAGGGCTACCTTTTTGCTGGATGTGGAGGAGGTAACAAGAGCCCCTTCAATACCCCATATGAACTTAGTGAGGATGAGTTTAAGGACATCCTATCAAAGCTTGATACAATAAGATCTGGCTTCATAATGTTAACTCATTGCCCACCATATGGTGTTGTAGATGAGGCAAAGAATGGTATCCACCTTGGCTCTAAGGCAATAGCAGAGTTCATAGCATTAAAGAAGCCATTACTACACTTCTGCGGGCATATACATGAGCAAGGAGGGAATGAAGGTATGCTCAATGGTACCAAGGTTATAAATGTTGCAAGGAATATAAGGATAATTGAGATATGATCTATCTATCTTCTATTCTATAATAAATTAGGAGGATATTTATTTAAATATAATTTAATGGGGCTCGCACAACTCCATCAGTACTCCATGTAGTGTCTTTGGGTGTATGAATGTTATCTTTCTACCATAACTCCCTGTTCTTATGCCCCCTATTATCTTCAGCCCATTCTTGCTTGCATTATCAACATCCTCTTCAAGTGTATCTGTGCATATTGATATATGGTGTATACCCTCTCCCTTCTCCTTTAAGAACTTGCTTATTGGGCTATCATCAGTTAATGGTTCTAAGAGTTCTATCCTTGTATCCTCCAACTGGAGCATTGCAAGCTTCACCTTCTCATGCTCTACAACCATGACCTCTTTCTTATCAACCTTTAAGACCTTCTCAAATGTCTTCAATGCCTCTTCAACATTATTTACTGCTATTGCTACATGATCTATACGCATAGCATAGATTCGTATCAATGATATAAAAATTCTTCTCTCTTTATTTATTAAATTATTATCTTTGGTTGATATACACCAAATACCCTCCTAAATGCATTGCTTATCTCTCCTAGAGTTACCCTTGCCTTAACACTCTCTATTATGTATGGCATAAGGTTCTCATCTCCTTCTGCAGCCTCCTCAAGTTTAGATATCATATGCTCAACCTTTGCATTATCTCTCCTTGCCTTGAACTCCTTAAGCCTTGCTACCTGCTTACTCTCCAACTCAGTATCTATCCTAAGTATCTCTGGTACCTTTGTCTCTTGCTCAATGAACTTGTTAACACCAACTATTATCCTCTTACCCTCATCAACCTCCTTCTTTATCCTATATGCATTCTCTCTTATCTCCTGCTGGAAGTAACCCTTCTCTATAGCCTTCAAGGACCCTCCCATACGTTCTATTCTATTAAGGTACTTCCATACCCTATCCTCTATCTCATCTGTAAGGTACTCTATATAATAAGAGCCTCCCAATGGGTCAACTACTCTAGTTACACCACTCTCATAGGCTATTATCTGTTGTGTCCTTAATGCTATCTTAACAGACTCTTCAGTAGGCAAGGATAATGCCTCATCCCTAGAGTTTGTATGCAATGATTGGCAACCTCCTAAGACTGCTGCTAATGCCTGTAGTGTAACCCTTATGATGTTGTTATCTGGCTGCTGTGCAGTAAGAGACTCCCCACTAGTCTGTACATGGAACCTTAGATGCATGCTCTTCTCATTCTTTGCATTATACCTCTCCTTCATTATCTTAGCCCATATCCTTCTTGCTGCCCTGAACTTTGCAACCTCCTCAAGTATATCCATAGTACAGCAGAAGAAGAATGATAGCCTAGGGGCAAACTCATCAACCTTTAAGCCTCTAGCAATACATGCATCAACGTATGCTATTGCATTAGCAAATGTAAATGCTAGCTCTTGGATAGCATTTGCACCAGCCTCTCTTATATGGTAGCCTGAGATGCTTACAGGGTACCATGAGGGCATACTCTTGCTACAGAACTCCATGCTATCTACAAATAACCTCATGGAAGGCTCTGGAGGATATATGTATGTGTTCCTTGCTATGTACTCCTTAAGTATATCATTCTGAAGTGTACCCCTAAGTACATTTATTGGTACGCCTTGAGACTCTGCAACTGTTATATAGAATGCAAGTAGAGTTGTTGCTGTAGCATTTATAGTCATAGATGTGCTAACCTTATCCAATGGTATACCATTAAAGCATATCATCATATCATCTATACAACTTATGGGTACGCCAACCCTCCCTACCTCTCCCTCTGCCCTAGGGTCATCTGAGTCATAGCCCGTCTGTGTAGGTAGATCAAAGGCTAGGCTTAACCCTGTCTGTCCATGCTCTAGAAGGAACTTGAACCTTCTATTGGTCTCCTCAGCTGTACCAAAGCCTGTATACTGCCTCATGGTCCATATCCTCTCTCTATACATCTCTGGGTATATACCTCTAGTAAACGGATACTTTCCAGCATCCTCTACCCTTGAACGCTTTCCATCCTTCTTCCTTGCCTTTAAATCACTAGCCTTGTATATCCTCTTAACCTTTATACCAGAGTCTGTGAATAACTCCTTGCTATTACTATCATTGGAACCCTTCATCACACTCTCACCCTCTTATCTTATCTTACTCTTAACTATACTCTCTGCAGCTTTATAAGGATCTATCTCTCTCCTTGCAACTAAATCAACATACTTGTTGAAATCACTGCTCTGATACAGCAGATTTATTAGCATATCAAACACTATATCCTTCAACTCTGCCTCAATCCTTCTCCTCTCCATCTCTTTATAAAGTTTATAATCCTTCTCCATCTTGCTTAGTATTGACTCTATGGCATCTACCAACTCATTAACACCCTTGCCAGTTGTTGCTACTGTTTTAACTACTACAGCATCATCCCTCTCATCTACTATTAGTGATTTTATATCATTGTATAATGCATTTGCCCCACTTAGATCTGCCTTGTTAACCACATATATATTGCCTATCTCAGTTAACCCTGCCTTTATAGCCTGTATGCTATCACCTGTCTGAGGATTAAATACTACTACTGTAACATCTGCTATGCTAGCTATCTTAACATCCAACTGTCCTGCTCCAACGCTCTCAACTATTATCCTTTGAAAACCTGCAACATCAAGTATCTTTATGGCATCCCTTACAGCAAGTGATAACCCTCCCAATGCACCTCTACTTGCCATACTCCTTATGTATGTACCATCATCCAATGCATGCTCTTGCATCCTAACCCTATCACCAAGTATAGCCCCTCCAGATATGCTACTGCTAGGATCAACTGCTATAACACCTACCTTAAACCCTCTTGCTCTGTAAGTGCTTATTATCTTGCCTATTAGTGTGCTCTTACCAGCACCAGCAGGACCAGTGACTCCTATAACCCTTGAGTTTCCAATATGCTTGAATATACTCTCTACAAGCTCTCTTGCCTGAAGTGTATCATTCTCAACAATAGATATAGCCTTTGCTACTGCCCATCTCTCACCATTTAGCAGTGCCCTTGTAATATCATTATTATTATTACTGCTACTACTCAACACTAAAAGATAATACAACCTATATTAAAAATCTAATGAACTATGCTTGAGTTATATACTGTATATTGATGATTTTAACTCTGATTTTATTAATGAACTCTTTATCTCTGGCAATGGAGATGTTAGCCTTACTATGTTAACCTTTAGACCTCTCCTTCTACACTCTTGCATTATAAATCCTTCCTCATGTACTTGGTCATAGCCTAGTGCAATTATATCTGGCTTAACATACTCTACAGTCTTGAATATATCATTCTCATGCCCTAGCAGTGCTACATCAACATACTTTATAGATGCAACCATATCCCTTCTAGTATTCTCATCATGTAATGGCTTCTTGCCCTTTAACCTCTCTGCAGTAGAGTCTCTTGCAACTACTACAACAAGAACATCCCCTAGGCTCTTGGCTGTTCTTAAAGTATGTATATGCCCAGGGTGTATGATATCAAAGACACCTCCAGCAAATACTACACTTAATGCACTCCTACCAAACTCAGTTAGCCTCTTATCCTTAACCATACCTAGATCACTTAGCCTCTTAATATGCTCATCTACAACACTGCTATCTGCCATAGAGAGTATGCTTATAGGCTCTAGCATTGTATCTCTACTAGCATTAATGCTCTGGTTTAATCCTTCTATATATAGAGCTCTTAGTATTATCCTATCTATAGCATCCAAGGTACTTTGCAGTTAATAGTATAATGGTAGATAATAAAAGCTATTCTGATTCTGTATGCTAGTAACTCTGCTCATAAGTATCTTTACAGGCTTCCATGAGTACCTTATACACTCAAGGGTGATGCCCTTGCTAAGCATATGATTAATAAATCTAATGGTCTTAGCATCTGAAGGGTAGCCAGACCCAAAGTCCCCATGTATACTCTTTAGCCTCTCAATAGCCTTATCCCTTGTAACCTTTGCTATTATTGATGCTGCGCCTACTAGAACATTCCTCTTATCTGCCTTATGGGATGCACTAAGCATAGTTGTAAATTGCAATTTATAAGAGGAGAGTGATGATGCTATTACCTTTGTGAACCTTGCTGGATTTATATCACATGCATCTATATATGCTAATGATGGCTTTACCTCTGCTATTACCTGTGCAAACATCTTAGCCTCTAACATGTTAAGTGCATTCCTATTAACATATGCGTCTATAACCTTTGGTTCTACTATGCATACAGCATACTCATCAACTATATTAATTATCTCATCATATAACCTATCTCTTGCTGTAGCACTTAACAGCTTTGAGTCTCTAACACCAATCTCTTTTAGCATAGATATCTTTGTTGCATTAATAGCAACTGCACATACAACCAATGGACCTATAACTGAACCCCTACCAGCCTCATCAACACCTGCTATAGTATTCAATGTATCATGTTTATTCAACTTACCTCTCTCCATTATAAAGGGAAAGGTCTGCTCTTCTCTGCTCTTAACCCTCATTATATGATCTTCATCCTTTGTATCAAGGCTTATCTTATCTCTTTCTTTACTCTCTGCTCTTCTTGTTCTTATCAATCACAGATAAGAGTATAGATACACCTATTATGCTTAACGTTAATGCTACACTAACCTCTTTAGGCACTTCTACATGAACCCCTTCTAGCAGGAACTTTATACCTAGTATTACAAGTACAACAGCTAAACCCTTGCTAAGGTACTTGAACTTTAAGAGCATATGGTCTATTAGGAAGTATAGGGATCTTAAGCCTAGTATAGCTGCTATATTTGCTGTATATACTATTGTAAAGTCTCTAGATATTGCTAATGCTGCTGGTATAGAGTCTACAGCAAAAATTATATCACTAGCCTCTATGGTAAAGAGTACTATTATTAAGGGGGATAAGAGTAATGGCTTTGTTGCTAATACGAATCTATTACCATCGTATCTATCTGCTATAGGCAGATATCTCTTTGCAAACCTTACAACTGGGTTACGCTCAACATGCATAGACTCCATCTTATTACCCCATATCTTTATACCACTGTAGACTAGAACTGCTGCAAATACAAAGACCATCCATGGTAATGCTTCCAATGCTGCTATACCAGCAAATATGAACAATGCCCTAAATACTATAGCGCTTATTATGCCTACATAAAGCACTATTGGTCTAGCAGAGGATGGAGTAGCAAAGTAAGAGAATATAGCTGCAAATACAAATAAATTATCAACACTCAATGACTTCTCAAGTACAAAGATTGTAAAGTAATCTACAACATCCTCATTAGAGTAGTTACTGTATAATAGTTGCAAGCCAAAGATGATGCCAAAGCCTATCCATATAGCACTCCATATACCTGCCTCCTTTAATGTCATAGCATGCTTCCTTCTGAAGCCTGTTAAGAGATCTATTGCTATAAGAATAGCAACTACTATATGGAACTCAAGTAGGGTTAGTGAACTAAGCATCTATAGCAATACCTCCACTTCCATTTATAAATTATTTTTATTAGTTGTTATTATTATTTTTATAAATATCCCTAATCATACTGTTACCTCTCTTGCTTCCCCTCTCTTAAATAGTAATCTACTATATACTTTAATAAGGTATCCCTGTTCCCCTTTGTAACCTCTATTACCTTATCTGCCTTAGCCTTGTACATATCTGCTACCTTATGCTTAATCCTCTTATGCACTACAGCAATTACATCTTTGTTAGAGTGTAAAAGTTCCATTAATGCATTAGATAAATCATCAGATGCAAGTTCCATAGGTCCTATCTCATCGAATAACTTCCTTACTAACCTCTTCTCCTCTATTAGTCTATATTCTTGTATTACATCTTGAGCCTTATCCAAAGCTTCCCTAACACCCTCACTCCCTGCATACGATGTATCTAGCACAGCCAGTACGCTCCTCTGTAATCTGTAATCCAGATAACAGTTCTTGATGAAGTCATCCTTAGTTGGGCCTGGACCAGCCACTATTATCCCTATCACATTGTAACTATCTATGAATGACTTCTTTGCATGAACAGGCTACTCTATTGAAGTAATCGTTCAGCTCCATCTCTCTAAGCCTCTCAAACCTCCTTGCTGATTGCCCTCCAGCCCTATGATTACCTCCTACACCAGAGGTTATAACATTCTACAACCTCCGCCCTATTACTCTCCAGCACTCCTAACCCTGCCTCTGTAGAGTCTATAGCTATTATGCCTATGACCTTCTCCTCCTTCAGCAATCCTTCAGCATATCTGTATGGAAGTGATCATTACATCTGTAGAGGAATACGCTCAAGGGCTTTGGGGTTCCAATTCATATATCCTTACCACTTCGCTGCCTGGTCCATTGGTAGGTAATGCTCCACATAATATAACCAGGCCATTCTCTGGTGTTCTAGTGTATAACTTGAGCCTCTACATGGTCTTGGTTAATGCATCTAAAACATGGTTCCTTGTAGTATCAGATTTTATGTTGGATGCAGTACCGTACTCCTCCCTAAGTGTTGCTATAACCTCATATATAGGCTTACCCTGTGGTATGTACAGAGATATCAACTCTGTCCCTCTACCCTTCTTCTATGCCAACTCATTGAGTATACGCCTTAACCTGTATAGTTTCACTGAACTCTGCTTGCTCACACTCACCTATATAATTATAATTGATATAACTGGTATTCTATTATACTCAGTCTATTACAGTATCTGTATGCATTAAATAGAATTGATAATATTATGAATTATGAGTCTATCTGTGGATCAGTCTAATCTCACCATATTCTATCTAGAGGCTGACTCATCTATTCAATAGACATGGATACATACTACGAGTACTACTGAAATCTACGGTACAGATATCCTTGATGTTTGATATACCACCAAGTAGTAATTTGATCAGCATATAAGTCATGAAGTTACTTGTAGTAATAATACTTGATAACATGTCATACTCGTATGCTAATACTGCTGTACTGTTACCATGGCTCTTTATTGCATTGATGTAGTTGTACGTTATAAAATCATCTAGGTACTTGCATAGAATACCAGATAAAGGTATCCCATTGACCACACCTACGGCAGTACTCCCTAGCGATAGTATCCTACCACTCTCTCTATACTCTATGGGTTTCATACCATGCCCAGCCATATCATTGATTATATTCTTGGCTACTTGGTAACCCTGCCTTACTGCAACCTGTGCTGACTGCTGCACCTTCCTTCCTTTTATTGTGAAGGATGATACATCGCCTATAGCGAATGCGTCATCGTAACCCTTTATCCTACAGTATCCATCTACCACTATCCTTCCTGCATTATCCCTCTCTACATCCTCCTTGAAGTCTATCCTCCTAGCCTTTATGCCTGCTGTCCATATGGTCATGCTAGAGTCTAATACTCTACCATCCTCCATGGTAATACTATTACTCTTTACAGCTGTAACCTTCTTACCCTTGAGTAACTCTACACCGTATCCATTGAGTGTATCCTCTGCATACTCGACTATATAATTATCCCAGCCTGATAGTATGTTATCGAGAGCTTCTATCACTCTTATCCTAAGTCTACTCCCGTAGACCTCTCCTAATGCACCAGCCAGGCTTATACCTGTAGCCCCTCCCCCTACTATATTTATGGAGCCTTTTTGTATACCCTTTATAGCATTATTTATGGCTACAGCATCCCTAACAGATGCTAGAGTGTATGAGTTATCTCTAGCCCCATCTACATCGTAGTAGTTAGTCTCACTCCCTGCAGATACTATAAGGTAATCGTAATCTATTCTCCTATCCCTTGTATAGACAGCTCTCTCATTCAGGTTTATTCTGTATGCATAGTCATTGATTACCTTAGCATCATTCAGTACCTCATTTATTGGGATTATAACATTGCTGCTATCCTCTATACCAGCTGCTACAAGATGGATCCTATAGATGATCTGATGATATGGGTTAGGCTCTATAGCGTACAGATCCACTCTTCCTGTAAGCATACTAGAGGCCATCATACCAGCATGCCCTAATCCTACCACTACTACTCTCATATCCTGTAGATGACAGGATAGGAATATAAATATAGTGGTAATGATGGTTAATAGTGCCTAAATGGTCATACCTTGCTTTATCCTTACATATCTGCTCACTTCTTCATCTATAACTGTTAATATACTCTTTAAACTAGACTCCTTGACTACCCTACACTCACCACATCTGAGCATATGTGATGCCTTACCACCTACTATTATGGGCATCTCTTTACTGTAACTACCCCTCAGTATCCTTACGAGCCTATCTACCCGTTCTACATTATCCTCTATGGTAACAGATAGTAGTAGGGCATCTGGGTCCTTGTATCTAACATAATCTATTATCACATCCCTAGGGGTAGATGGTGCTATATTCAGTACTCTATAGCCTTTACATGTGAGTAGAGACTCGAGCATATTAGATGCTATGCTATGGAGGTCACCGTATGGTGTAGCTATAACTATCAACCCTTTACTCTTGTCATTGGAGCATAGACTAGTTATTGACTTGATCACTGTATTTACTGTATTGCTACATACATGCTCAATCGCTATGCCTAGTTTATTCTTCATCCATAGCTCTCCTACTATATCTAACGCTGGTATTATAAGCTCCTCATAGAACCTTAAAATGCTATCCACGCTCCCATCGTTGTAGAATCTATTGAATATATCTAGAATCTTCTTAGAATCACCAGAGGCTAGTAACTCAACTAACCCCCTCTTATCTATGCTTATTGTGTCCATTATATCCTCATTAACCCTATTGCCCTTACTAGATATTCTATAATCTGATATGAATGAGATTACCTTGGGATCGTTTCTATACTCCATCGGTATACTCTCTAGTGAGATGTTATCTACTCTTCCTAGGTACTTTATAGTAACCTGTCTAGGCTGCTTACTCTCTCTATCCCATACACTCTCTACCAGATATGCGTACTCCTTACCCTTTATCCTCTTCAACCTTATGTAAGCCATGAGTATACTATGTGCAAGGAATAAATAAACATAGTGGTAATGATGTATTTAGTGCCAACTCGAGTCTCTGTTTATAGTACCATGATTCATATAGCTGTTACTACAGTGCCTTTGCATGAATCAGCATATCCATGTATCGCTCATCTATGACCTTTCTATGATATGTGTAGTATGATCTCTTCTTACTTATCTTCTCTATTATCCTCTGCTTTATGATTGATAGGTCTTCATCACTAGGACTCCAGTCGTTCAGAAGCTCTCTAGGATACATGCTGATATCCACCAACTTGGATGCCCTATAACCTCTAGCAGACATCTCCTCCCTTATGGCATCATGCCTCCTCTTTATATAGAGCAGTTTATCCTTGAAGAACTTCATATGCCCCTTGCCTAGTGTGAACCTCTCTACTCCCATACAATCTTTCTTAGGATACCTTCTAACATACGCTAGAAGCATGAGTATCTCATTGTACTCTGCTATGAGATGCTGATCCGTAAGGTACCTTGGATGTATAATGTTTATCCTAACCATAATGATACTATGTATGCTACTATCACTCCATAGATTAGGTGCATTATTAGGCTCAGTATGGATGGTTTATAGCCTAGTGGATGTTTGGTTATCGATACACCAGTGATGGGTTTATGTATAGGTGCTAGTGTCAGTATCCATAATAGCACTCCATATAGTATGCCTAGTATACCTGTATCAAGCGCTCTTAGTACATCGAGCCATGATATGAACAGTGCATAGAATAGTGCTGCGAGACCGCCGTTAAGGAAGTGTAAAATCAGTCCCTCTCTAATCAATCTGTTAGGATCATTCTTAAGGATCATGGCCATAAGGCATTGATTCTCATGCCACTCAAGTACTCCTAGCATACCCCATCTCTTGAAGAAGTAGTACTGTGGTATGGATACTACTGCTGTGCCTATGCATCCTGCTATGAAACCTACGAGTGCCTCGTGTATGCTCTCACCCCCTTCCTTATACACCCATGCTTACTGCTCATCACACTACCTACAGTAAGGTTAAGTATGGATGCTATGAGTAGTAGTATAGAGATCTCCATACTATGGTTATTCGTTAGTGCATAGATAGGTACATAGAATGGGGTCAGCATGCTTGCAAGTGGACCTGCAAGGTACATCGCTGTGTATCCAAGTCTAGAGTTCTTGCTATTGGTTCTATCTATCTTAAGTCCTAATGCTATGAAGAGCAGTCTATACCTTGGGGGTAAGCGTACTGCATTAACTATATTTGATAGACCTATGTAGTAGTGGGAGAACCTTATACCAACCATCCTACCTACTACAAGGTGCGCTATATCGTGGGTGAAGAACCATAGTAAGATCCATGCTAGAGGGAGTAGTATCAACTCTGCCCATAGTATATCTGGAGTAAAGAATGGGATGATAAGTGCCAATGCTATCATAACAGAAGAGAGTATGGTGCCATTACGCATGCTTATGACTGTAGGATTCCTTATCCTATATCTATTCTCTATAGTGTTAGTATCTAAACCCTCTCCATCGAATAGTCCTCTTATAAGTTCATTCCTATACTCAAGTATATTACTTATCATCCTAATGGCTAATCTATCCCCTATAGAGCCTAGGATGGTACTGAACTCTATCCTATCGTGCATGACACATCTACCATCTACAGTGTATACTCTATGGGTATGCCTCCAGTACCTGAATGGTGAGTCTATAGCCTCATCTACGAACCCATATGGAGGGTTGAACTCCTTTATTACAGTATGCCATGTGAATACCTGCCCTAGTAGCCTTGCACTCATCTTAACCACTGAGCCCTCCCCTATCTCATCAGGCATCTCTAGTACTCTGAACCTCATCTCCTTCGGATACACACGCTCTATATTCTTCGGGTTGGATATGAACCTGAATACCTCATCTATGTCTGCCTTCAACTCTACACTAGACTCTACCACTGCCATAGTTGTACATATACATCTGGATATAATTACTCTTTGGCATCAGCTATAATAGTGCCTAACTGGTATTATCATCTATGAATGTGATGGTAATGGCATAATTAGCACTTTAGATTTATTTAGAGTCTATCCTTGAGTATATCAACTATATACTCTGCTATAGCAGGTGAGGATGTGAACCCTGGTGACTCTATGCCTATTAGGTGTATAAAGTTGTATGGATAATACAATCAGTAACCAGATTCATAGAAGTGTTCATCAAACTCTATAACCTAGAAATCAAACTTGGTTTATCTTGACAATTCCATAATGCTTATAATAATAGTATTTATGCTAAAAATAATAGTAGAGGAGCTTTTATAAGTGAATTATATGATATCGAACGTTTCCTTGAAAACTATAAGCATATAAAGGGGTAGTAGTTTGGATGGCGCATGGTATTATATTGGTATACAAAAATTTGTTGAGTTTATAAACGTATTAAAATCTGATCTCGACGAAATAGATAAAATAATAATTGAAATGAATGGTTTAGCAGAAAATTTAATTAAGATATTAGATAATATGTCTAGAAGACTTAAAAAAGAATACCATCTTCCACCATCGCAGGATGTATCGAAAACAAGATATTTTATATAGATCACGATATTTAGTATAAAAATACTTAAATGTTGATTTAAGTTATTCAACATAATGAATCTGAAAGTTACCTAGAATTATCTATTAGAGGTGTCTCATAAAGCATATCACTAGCGATACAAACCTTAAATACTTCTTCTCCTTACTTGCTGTAATGGCTGTTGGTAATAGTAGCGATGCTAGTCAAGACGATACAAGAAGGAATGATGAACTTGCAACCGTAGAATCTAAGCATGTAATCTGCTCTTATAGCATCCCTTAATAGTGCAGCAGCCCTCTTGCAACCATTAATATCAACCATGTATCTGCCTATACTTATACCATAATCTACATCTGAATGATCTTTAACCAAGGCTAGATTTATTGTAGAGTTGGTTATTAAATCAATGAACTCAAAGCCTCTCCTAATTCCATTAACCCTTATCTCCCTAGCAATCAATGCATATAAATTAACTCCAACATCCCTTAGTTTGGATGCTACTTTAAGTAGCAGTGTACTCTTGCCTACCCTAGGTTCTCCAGTAATTACTAACAGCATGAAGTATTAGCCTTACCCTTATTATATTAAATTTAAATTACTTTATAATCTTGTTTGAATCAATGAATGCTAGTAGTAGTAATGATTATAGCCTAATTGAGATAACTGAAGGTAATACTAGATTAATAGTACCTAAGGAGGCATTAGAGGAGAGTGTACCACCTAAGCAACCTGCATTCTATAACCCAGCAGCAAGGCTTAACAGAGATATATCTATAATAGCATACAATTCATTAATAAATGATGTAGGTTTAAGGGAGCGTACATTTGCTGATGCATTATCAGGGCTTGGTGCAAGATCCATAAGGGTAGCAAATGAGGTTAAAGGTATTGAAGAGGTATACATAAACGATGTTAACCCATTTGCAGTATCATTAGCAGAGAGGGCAGCTATGCTTAACAACGTACATGCTAAATGCAGATTCAGTATAAATGATGCATGTAGATTCTTAATAGAGCACTCCTCAAGGGGCTCTAGGTTTGGTATAATAGATATAGATCCATTTGGTACACCTGCCCTTTATGTTGACTGTGCATTAAGAGCAGTGATAGATGAGGGTATGATAAGCATGACTGCAACAGATACACCAGTTCTTAATGGTATATACCCTAAGGTTGCATTAAGAAGATACTATAGCAATAGCATAAAGTGCGAGTTCTCAAATGAGATAGGAATTAGACTAATGCTAGGTATGCTTGCTATGGTAGCATCTAGGCTTGAGATGGGTATAAAGCCTTTATTTGTACAGAGTACAAGGCATTACATGAGGGTATATGCTCAAGTTAATGTAGGTGCAAGGTATGCAGATACCATGCCAGATATGCTAGGCTATGCACATTACTGCAATACATGCAAGATTAGATGTGTAAGCAATTTAGATGAGTGCAAGGTTATATGCAAGAACTGTAATAAAGAGATGAGTAGCGCTGGTAGATTATGGGTAAAGGCAATTATGGATAGTTCCTTCGTAAATAAAATGTATAATATATCTAATACATTTGCAGGTTTTATGGATAAACAATGCATAACTATATTAAATATAGCAAAAGATGAGTTGACTGATACACCTTTATACTACACATTAGATGAGATATCAAGGATCCTTAAGATGAGACCCATAAGCATCCAAGATATGATAAGCATGCTAAAGGCTAATGGCTTCAAGGCATCAAGGACAAGTTTAGCATTCAAAGGCTTTAGGACAGATGCTAGCATAGATGATATACTTAAGATTATTAAGGATTATAATTATAATAAATAAAGTCTTAATTATTGCATAGCTTAGATTATATTAGCTATTAACCTCGTTACTTAACAGAACAAAATAATAAAATTTTTATATTATTATCTAAGGTATGCTCTCTGCTATCCTAAGTATCTCCTTTACTGGTAGCTTAGCCCATATAGTATACATGACCTTATCCTTAGCATGGTAGAAGGTTACAAACCCTGGATTGATATCATCTAACTCCTCAACAACCTTATCCTTAACATTACCATCTTTATCATTGAATATGTATACACTATAACCTTTGCTAGGCTCTCTAGCTATGCCTATATAATCATTAACCTTTACTATCCTTACTATTGGTATAGTGCTCTCTGGCTTATCTATTAGCTTTGCAGCATTAGGTATTACACTATTCCACTCTTCAGCAATCTTGGTGAAGTATGCTAATGTATCCTTATCCTTATCTATACCATACACACTATATTTGTGTTTTTCACCAATGTTACCAACATTTATCCGTATAACATCTCCATAACCTGTTGGTACACCATGGCACATAGGCTCCTTTGAGTAGTATAATGCAACCACATCACTATCCTCTGACCTCTCTGCTGCTGAGAATGAGTATGGATCAACAACCTCTAACCTGTATCCTTCTGGCAAGTATGTTGGTTCCTTCACAGGGAAGCTTAGTTTAACCTCGCTCAATGACTTTGGTTCACATTGATACTCTGTAGCCTTTGCTTTAGTTGTACTTAGTAATGGACTCTCTTCATTTATCAATGCTAGCACTACTGTTGCTGATATTATCAAAGGTATTATGAATAATATTGCATTCATACTACTACTCTCACCTTATGGTTCTCCAGGGGTATTAAGCACATTTCTACATCCTTGCTTATACATTAAACACAGATATTAATAACATTTATCTAAAAAGATCCAAGTGTCTATTAATTATGAGTGGCATATTTGTAACTGGTACAGATACAGGTGTAGGGAAGACATACATAACAGCAGCATTAACATATGCCTTACGTAAAGATGGTATAGATGCTATAGCAATGAAGCCTATAGCTACAGGGAGTGATGTTAATAAAGGTATATTCAAATCCCTTGATGCTGTTATCCTTGCCAAATACTCAAATGCAGATAGCAATGAGTATGAACTTATCAACCCTGTCTTCCTTGCTGAAGAGGCTTCACCATACATGGCAAGCAAGATGCTTAACACTAGCATAGATATAGGCAAGGTGTTAAATGCATACAATGAACTTAAGAAGAGGCATGAGTTCATACTTGTTGAGGGCATAGGAGGTATAATGGTTCCTATAAGTAAGGGTTACTATGTAGCAGATCTTATAAGGGATCTAGGCTTACCTGTGCTTATAGTTGCTAGAGCAAGGCTAGGGACAATAAACCATACAATGCTTACAGTAATGGCATGTAAAGAGTACAAACTTAACATATTAGGCATAGTTATTAACATGATAGATTATAGCAATAAGGTTGAGGCTAACACACCAAGCATAATAGAAGAGCTTAGCGGTGTACCAATAATAGGTTGTGTGCCATTGATAAGCAACATAAGTATAGATAAGATACCAGAGATAGCAGAGCATATAAGGTATGATCTTATTATAACATGAATCTTAATAAGTAACATAGGTTATCCAACTCCTATGCTTACAACTACTGAGCATATGCTAGATGTATGTAGTAAATCTGTTAGCAAGGCATTACAGCAAGGTGCAGATGAGGCTGAAGCATATATGGTAGATAAGGAGATAATAACTGTAAGGCTTGCAAGATCAAGTATAGTTGAAGCAAAGGCAGTAAGGGATAAAGGGTTAGCATTAAGGATAGTTAAGGATAAGAGCATCTCTGGCTCAAGCACATCTATGCTAGATGATGAGCATATACAGAGTGCAATAGATAATGCGTTAAGTAATGCTAAGGTTATGCAAAGGAAGGAAGAGTGGGTATCTTTACCAAGTGCAAGTAAGATTAGTAGTATAAACAACTGCTATGATAATACAATAGTTAATATGGGTGTAGATGATGTTGTTAGATTAGCATATACAATATTAGATGCTTCTCATGAAAGGCTTTTAGTATCTGGTGTAGTTCATGTTGTTAAAGAGCATGTATGCATAGCTAACAGTAATGGTGTAAGCGTTAAGGATAAGGCAACATACATAGTAGGTAATGTTACTGCTGATCTAGAGTTAGATGATGGTAAAGAGCATACTGCTAGCAGGGTTAGTGGTGTTGGTTTTAATGCAAGTAGGATGCTTAGATCCTTTAATGCTGAGTCTATAGCAAGGGAGGCAAGTAGCATGGCTATAAGATCAAGGGATGCAAGGAGGTGTGAAGATGGAGTATATAGTATAATATTTGAGCCTTATGCATTAGGAGAACTACTCTCATTTGTCTTTGCTTACAACTTCAATGCTAAAGCATACCAAGATAAGAGGAGTTGCTTGTATGGCAAGATAGGCGAGAGGGTTGCTTTTGATGGGCTCTCATTGTTAGATGAGCCTATTATAGAGGATGCATTAGGTAGCAAGCCATTCGATGATGAAGGTATAGCAACATACAACAAGCATGTAATAGATAGAGGTGTATTCAAAGGGCTTGTATACGATTCATTCTATGCTTACAAGGATAAGGTAAACTCCACTGGTAATGCTGTTAGGGCAGGATACCCTGTAGGTAGAGGTGTAAATGCATTACCCTATCCTTCATTTCATAATATAGTTGTTGCTAATGGAGACTATAGTATGGATGAGATGATCAAGGATACAAGGCATGGGTTAATAGTTGGTAGGTTATGGTATACTTACCCTGTTAACCCTGAGCAAGGAGACTTCTCATGTACAGCAAGGAGTGGAATATTTGAGGTTAGCAATGGAGAGGTAATAGGGGCAAGGAGGATGGTTAGAATAGTTGATAACCTTAAGAGAGTGCTTATGAGTATATCAGCAATAGGCAAGGATAGTAAGCAGATACTCCAATGGCATGCTATACCATGCATAACCCCTAGCATAAGGGTTGATGGTGTAAGAGTAGTACCATTATAAACCTAACAATTATGATTATTAACAGATGTATTCGCTATTAGATCTCTACATCTATACTCTCCTTACAGTTAATGCTAGAGAACCTCCTATGATACCAAGTAATGAACCTATGATACTGCCTACCATGAATAAACTTGCTAGAGATGATACAAGTATTATTGCTCCCAAGATTCTTGCATCACTAACTCTTGATAACAATACTCCTGCTGCTATAACAGATACTGAGGATATAACCCCTGCTGCTACTACACTAAAGCTATAGGGTGTAGCAATCATATCAGTGCTCATCCACATCCTCATCCACATCCTCATCCACATACCCATAGGCATACCCATATGCATAGGCATACCTGTATACATAGGCATGTATAATACTATCAATGAGTTAATAAGCATGAATGCACCAGCTATAAGTGATATTATCATAGAATAGATATGATCCTTATACCATCTATTGCTTCCCTACCCTCTGTTATATTCATACAATTACCATATATGATAATCAACCCCTATCAGGGAAGTGCATCTTGCTAACCTTGTAGTATATAACCTCTCCTCTCCTCTCTATAACAGCCATTATAGGCTCCTTGCCCATGGTGCTTATCTGCTCAACTATACTACTTAATGTATCTATCTTAACCTCTCTACCTTCATTAAGTGCAAATACAACATACCGTGCTGGTTTACTGCTATAATCTCCTCTGTCATAAACTCTAAAGTCATTATTGAACCCGAATCCCTCTCTTACAACATAACCCCTACTCCTTAGATCCCTGTATATAAGGAATTTTGTCCATGCAGAGTTATCATACTTTAATGCCTCATCAACAAGCTCATCAAATGTTAATATTCTACCTTTATCTTTAACGATAATCTTGCTAGTGTAAAGCAAGTATAATGCCTCATACATGTATAAGTAGTAACGCTCTACTCCGTCTATCTCTTCTTTATATCCATACCCTCTCCTTGCTAACTCATCTATACTGCTCTTACTGCTTACAATAACCCTACCATCTACGACCTCTCCCTGTATAGATTGATCCTCTATCTCTCTATCTTTAGCATTACTCTTTACATTATAATCATCTCCCATAAGATTCTCATCCCTAGCCATAGCATTCCCTCTTTCATACTCATCAACCTTGCTTCTATGCCCTTTAACCATAACGATTAAATTCTATCATGCTAATTTAAGTATTCTATGAAGGGTAGGAACTATAGAGCTGCTGTTGGTATGCCTTATGTTAGGAGGGAGTATATAGCAGGTGTACCACAACCAAAGATAGCAAAGTTCACTGGAGGTACACCAGGAGAGTATGGGTATAAGGTAATGCTTGTATCAAATGATACAAGGGCTCAGATAAGGCATAATGCGTTAGAAGCAGCAAGGGTAGCAGCAAATAAGGTTATGCAGAAGATAGGTGAGAGCTCTTACTTTAGCATACTAAGAGTTTATCCTCATATAGTGCTAAGAGAGAATAAGATGATAGCTGCTGCTGGTGCAGATAGATTGCAAGAGGGTATGAGGAGGGCATTTGGTAAGCCAGTAGGTTTAGCAGCAAGGGTAGATAATGGACAGGTTATCATAGAGATACATGTAAATGAGCAGCATCTTAATACAGCTAAAGAAGCACTTGAGGTAGCAGCAAGCAAGTTACCTATAAAGACAAAGATAGTAGTAGAGAAGCTTGTAACTGCTAAATGATCAAACATATTGTATTAAAGAATATAATAATGATATGTTTATCATTAAAATAATTTATGAAGAGTAATGGTGTACGTAAAGCAATAATAATTGGTGCTGCTGGTAGAGACTTCCATAACTTTAATGTATTCTTTAAGGATAATCCTAGGTATAGGGTTGTAGCATTCACTGCTGCTCAGATACCATATATAGAGAATAGGGTTTATCCTAGGGAACTTGCAGGTTCTTTATATGAGCATGGAATACCAATATACCCAGAGCATATGCTTGAGGAGTTGATAAAGAGGTATGATGTTGATGAGGCATTCTTCTCATACAGTGATGTATCTCATGAGCATGTTATGCATATTGCATCTAGAGTTCTTGCATCTGGGGCATCATTCACACTACTTGGTATGAAGGATACGCAACTTAAAGCAAGTAAGCCAGTGATTGCTGTTACTGCAACTAGAACTGGTGCAGGGAAGAGCACTATAGCAAGGCTTGTTGCTGATACTGCTAGAAGCAAGGGCTTAAGGGTAGGTATAGTTAGGCATCCAATGCCTTATGGAGAGTTCAATGCTGTACAGCATATAAAGAGCATAGATGATCTTGATAGACTAACGCTTGAGGAGGAGGAAGAGTATATAGCATATTTAGAGCATGGATATAGTGTATTTGCTGGAGTAGATTACAAGCAAGTACTTAAAGAGGTTGAGAGCATATCAGATATAATAGTATGGGATGGAGGCAATAACGATCTACCATTCTTTAAACCTGATCATACAATAGTTGTTACAGATGCATTAAGGCAAGGACATGAGTTAAGATACCATCCTGGAGAAGCAAATCTAAGATCTGCTGATACAATAGTTATAAGCAAGGCTAATCTAGTAAGCAACAAGGATGCTTTAGATACTTTAATTGATACATGTAAGAGTATTAATAGCAAAGGTAAGATATTTCTACTCTCATTACATGCTACACTTGATACTAAAGATGCTAATGCTATAATGGGTAAAAGGGTAGCAGTGGTTGAGGATGCACCAACTGTTACACATGGGGAGATGAGTTACTCATTAGGTATGCTCGTTGCTAAGATGCTGAACTGTAAAGTAGTTGATGGCAGATACTATGCAAAGGGTTCTATAAAGGATGCGTATGAGAAGTATCCTTGGATTAAGGATATTATACCAGCATTAGGTTATGCTAAGGAGCAGTTGAATGATCTGCAAGATACATTGAATTCTATAGATTGTGATTATATAATAGTAGGAACTCCAGCAGATATAGCAAGGAGGCTAAGATTGAATAAGCCTACAGTTAGGCTAAGGGTAAGTGTAGATGATTATACAAATGAGCAGAGGTTTAGGGAGTACATTAGTGCTATCATAGATGGCTTGATTAAGTATATTAAATAAAATAATAATAATGATTAATATAATGATTAATATATGAACTCATATTATCATCAAAGCGAGCGGTGGTCGTCTAGCATGGTCTAGGACACCAGCCTGCCACGCTGGTAACCCGGGTTCAAATCCCGGCCACCGCATCCAATCTACGTTTCATATCCATTATAATATGATGTAGAGAAGAGATGTCTACAAGCTAGAGCAGAAGTTGCGATACTGGATAAATAGGGTACGTATGGATAGCATGCTATCTGAAGCAGATAAGAAGATATCTTAAAGTTCATAGACTTCATGCAGAGAGAGGTCTTAACTATATAGGTTCTATCTACCATTTAGTAATGAAGATATTAGTTGTAGCAGTAATAGTGCTTGTGCTTACCATACTGATATATGGGTGAGAACATGGTCAAGAAGGGTATAATAATAGTAGCAGCAGTAAGTATAGGTATAGCAGTTGTTGCATATCTAAGTCTCTTCACTACTACAGGTGTATTCGAGAGTAAGACATACATTGATTTCTCTGAGATACCAATTACTCTAGAAGAGATAGCTAGAACATCTGAGGTAATAGTGATAGGTAAGGTTGGTAGTACAGTTGGAACAGAGCATTATGATGATGGTAAGAT